>Ga0247841_10000615_pt1 | contig 90114 bp, 85 predicted proteins | sample LaCruzMarch2015__2_FD_192410 | JGI IMG/M metagenome (GOLD analysis project Ga0247841, IMG submission 192410) | Freshwater microbial communities from meromictic Lake La Cruz, Castile-La Mancha, Spain - LaCruzMarch2015_18m | ecosystem: Environmental > Aquatic > Freshwater > Lake | place: Spain...
AAGTCCCAAAGCCTCAGCCACAGGGCCGATATCCCGCCAGTATTGCTCCGGCGAGACAGAATTCTCCGGAGTCTGGCCATGGCCGCGCATATCAAAAGCCGTAAGATGGAACTTATTCCTGAGCGACTCCGCCAGCGGAGCCCAAACCTCAAGATTGTGCCCGGTGCCGTGTATAAACAGGATATCTCTGCCGACGCCGCCGTAATCGCGGGTGGCAAAAATACCGGCAGATGTTTTAATAAGCAGATCGCTGTTTCCCGGCATAATTATGGTTCCTGCCCATTTAACTATACCAAACAAAAAAGACCCCGGCAAAACTGTCGAGGTCTTCGGAAAGCTGGCTCCCCGGGTCTAACTTGGGGAGATAGAAGCATCTAAATGGGTGGGTTTTGATGTCCGATTTGTCCGCTTTTGGGCTAGATAAAAGCTGAAATTATGAGTTGAGTAAAAGCAAGCAAACCTTATATTCTCAAATGAGAATTGGTTGCGCCGGCATCTAAATGACTGAATGCAAAGGCTGTCCATTAAGCGATAAGCGGATAGTGCGTTTCGTTGTTGAGAAAAAGGGGGGGGATGACCATACCGAGACATAGGTAACAGAATATACCGGACACATAGGTTACAATTCTGGCATAGGAACCAGGAGGTGACTTATGGGTCAAGGGGATTTGAACTCGCTATATCAAGATTAATGGGCTTTTTGTTTGAACGCTGTGACCCTCCTGCTTTATATAATATTGAAGGGGTGCACACGTGATCTACTGTAAGCAGATTGTGCTGGGCTAAGTCCAAGCCTGGCTTGATTCCGCCTCAAGAATTAACAGGCGAACTTCTTCAGCCGGAAATATTTTACGCCTCCAGGGGTATATACTAGTAGGAGGAGAACATGATTGACCCTGACATTCAGACAGTAGACGCCGTTTTGGCCGGAGACACGGACGCTTTTGGGCAGATAGTGCATAGGCACCAGGACCGGCTTTACGACCTGGCGTATAGACTTACCGGAAACGGAACAGAAGCCGAGGATATAGTTCAGACAGCGTTTATTAAAATATTCTCTTCCCTCTCCGATTTCAACAAAAGCTTATCCTTTCCCAACTGGGCCTATACAATAACATTGAATATCGCGAAAAACCGGCTTAGGCGCCGGAGAATACTGACCTTCCTTCCTTTCATGTCGTACGCAGACGATACAGATCCGGGTGCTGCAGGAACGGTGCTTGAGCCAGAAGATCATAACTCTTCTCCGGATGACAAACTAGCCGGCGGCGCCCTGAGAAAAGACCTTGAAGAGGCTATCTCACGATTGCCGCAAGACATGAAGACGCCGTTCGTCTTGTTCCATTTGCATGGCCAACCGGCTAAAGACATCGCAAGCGCGATGGGTCTCACGCCCAACGCGGTAAGTCTAAGGTTATTCAAAGCCCGCGAGCGGCTTATGCTGGATTTGTCTCCCCGATATCCGGAATATTTCACGCGCGGACTTGTGCAAACACTCTAAAGGAGAAATTTATGGATAGTAATAACATGGAAAAAATCTTTAATGATCTCTGCTCTAATATAGAAAAAAAGAAGTGTCCGGACCTCTGGCCGCAAGTGCGGCTTGCGATAACGCCGGCCCAAACAGCGCACATTAAATACCGGGCTTTCCGGGTCACGGCTTTTGCGACGGCCGCGCTTGCTGTTGTTCTTTGTATCCCCGGAGTTGCGCAAACCATAAAGGACCGGCTTGCAAGAATCTTCTCCAGCCAGTATTCGGTTAAGTTGCCGGATTCCCCGGAAATGACCGGCAATCTGGTCTCTACGGATGGGGAAATGTGCGAATTGAGATCAGGAGGTACTATCCTGCAGGTCAAGGTCTCGTCCTTTGGGGAGAAGGCGGTAAAAATCGAAGCTTTTGTCTTCAAAGAGCAGGATGTTTCCGGCAAGCCTGTGCGCAAGGTTATTGCAAAACCGATTATTATCGGGCTTATCGGTCGTCCCTTGGAGATGCGTGTAAGAAATGCGGATAGTGCCGAGTTTATACTGAAAATGACCCCCTCGGAAAGGGATAAAAAGGATTATTCCGCCGCCCTGATCCCGCAGTATTTGCCGGAAACCCTGTCGAGAACTGACGCCATAAAGAGCGAAGTCCTAGACATAGAGGCTATGTACTGGGCTTGGCGTATCACAGGCATCAAGGATATGACTTATTCCGATCTGGAAAAAGATTCCAGAAGCTGGGTGATGTCCCCGGAGTTCAGGAAGACGCTGTGTGATAAAGTGCATGGGGTAATTGCCTCCGGTAAATCCCGCCCGCTTACCGCGGACGAAGAAAAGCAACGCACGGATTCCATACGTCAGTTGAGCACTTTGCCCCGGACCGGCAAGTAGCCAAAGAGATGCTGGTAGGGCCGGGTAAGATTCGAACCAGCTCTTAAAACTTAGGAAGGAGGAATCATCTCTTTCCAATGAGGGATAATGTTTTTTTAGGCTGTGAGCCAGATTTTGTTTTCGGGGGACTTTGTCTGACACTTGACTTAACGGCTGTTTAATGGCATAATAATGGCATAGGATGGCCATCAATATGCCGATAAAATTTAAACCAAGATACCAGATAACCAATAAAATCGCTTCGGCATTAATAAAGCTGGAAGGTCTAAAGGAGCGTATTAAATACCTGCCGATGACGCCTTCCGTCCTCGCCCACCTCAGGGAGACTGCAAAACTGTTTTCAACGCATTACTCGACTAAAATTGAAGGTAACAGACTATCGGAAAAAGATGTGGAAGGCGTCCTGACCCAACACCGACACGTTCCAGGCAGGGAACGGGATGAGAATGAAGTTAAGGGATATTATAAGGCTTTGGAAGAAGTGGAGCGGCTGGCAACGGAAAAGATCGTAATAACGGAAAAACAAATCCAGACTATTCATGCCAATGTGATGCGTGCAGGTAGAAGCGCTACGGTTCCAACGCCGTATCGCGATGGTCAGAATATAATAAAAGACAGTACTACCGGCAGCATCGTCTATATGCCACCTGAGGCCAAGGACGTCCCGGCGTTAATGACGGCTTTGGTAAGTTGGCTCACCACTATGGATGGCGAGATCCCCGCCCCTATTCGCGCGGCTATCGCTCATTATCAATTCGCCACAATTCATCCATACTACGATGGCAACGGCAGAACGGCCCGCCTTTTGACTACACTGATCCTTCATGTCGGCGGTTACGATCTAAAAGGCATTTATTCGCTGGAAGAGTACTATGCGCGGAATTTACAGGCGTACTATGATGCTCTTACCGTAGGTCCGTCGCATAATTACTACATGGGTAGGGAGAAGGCGGATATTACAGGTTGGCTCGAATATTTTATTAACGGAATGGTAGATGCTTTTGAGAAAGTTCAGGTCCAGGCCAAAGCGGCTGGAGACAACGCCGAGGATGACACATCACCAATGTTGCGTCAGTTGGGCCCGCGTCAGAGGAAAGCGTTGACACTTTTCGTGCGCCAGGAATTGATAACCAGTATCGATATCGCCAAGCTTTTCAATTTTGCGCCCCGGACCGCCCGGGCTCTTCTCGGCCAGTGGGTAAAAAATGGTTTCCTTGTTGTCGCCGATCCCTCCAAGAAAGCGCGAAAATACAAACTGGCGAAAAAGTTTTCAAGTTTGTTTTAGATCCCAAAATATAAGAACTTGCGGTTAACCTTAACTGCCGTCAATCTGAGCCATTAAAAAGTGGCTCCCCGGTTCTTCCGACACCCTCTCGATTGCGTCAAAGTACGCGAAAATACCAAAAAATATCCTTTTCAGCCCGACAATATGGTGTCGGGGTCATCTGCTACATTATAATGAGAAATTTTGTCCATGGGGGGGCTATGAAAATGTCAAGCAGAAAAGTTGAAGCACTGCATATGTTAAATCAATCTGCAGCATCGGATGCCGGGAAACTTATTTCTGATATTCGTTCCTTGATTGAATCCTCGCGTCAGCAGGTAGTGCAGGTGGTCAACTCCGGACTTGTCATGCTTTATTGGAGTATCGGCAAACGGATCCGACAAGATATTCTGAATGACAAACGGGCAGAATATGGGGAAAAGATTGTGCATACACTGTCGGCACAATTGGCCCGTGAATACGGACAGGGGTTTACAAAGGCCTCATTGTTCAGGATGATCCAGTTTTCTGAACTTTTCCCGGACATAAAGATTGTCGCATCACTGATGCGACAATTGAGCTGGACTCATTTTCTACAGCTTCTGCCCTTAAAAGATTCTCTCAAGAGGGATTTCTACGCTGAGATGTGTAGAATTGAGAATTGGAGCGTGCGCAACCTTAAAAAAAAGATAAGCGGGATGTTATATGAGCGCACGGCGCTTTCAAGAAAGCCGGAAAAGCTTGCGGCCATGGAAATCAAGAAGTTGCGGCAGGAGGATAAGCTTTCGCCTGATATGGTTTTCAGGGATCCGTATTTTCTGGATTTCCTTGGTCTAAAGGGTGCGTACCAGGAGAAAGATGTGGAGTCGGCTATCCTGCGGGAGATGGAATCATTTATTCTTGAGCTTGGAAGCGGTTTCGCTTTTATGGGCCGGCAAAAGAGGATGCAGGTAGGCGGGAGCGATTATTACTTAGACCTTCTCTTTTTTCATCGCAGGCTAAGACGGTTGGTCGCCATTGAGCTTAAACTCGAAAAATTCAAGCCGGAATTCAAAGGCCAGATGGAACTTTACCTGCGCTGGCTGGAAAAATACGAGAAGCAGCCGGAAGAAAACAGCCCGGTCGGCCTTATCCTTTGCGTCGGTGGCGCTCAGGAGGAGATCGAGCTTCTCCAATTAGGAAAAAGCGGCATTCGCGTCGCGGAATATATGACCGAGCTCCCGCCGCGTAAACTGCTGGAGAAAAAATTGCATGACGCGATCAGGTCGGCGCGGGAACGGCTGGGCGGGACGGAAAAGAACGAGATTTCCGGGGGGAAAAGAAAAACGGCGGTTAACCTTAACCGCCGTCAGTTCGAACCATCAAAATTTGGCTCCGGGACTAGGATGTGCGCTACGCGCAGCTTCGTTCCTGCAACGCGAGATGTAAAGTCGCTCCCGAACCTTGCAAAACCCTTCGGGTTTCGCGAGGTCCGACTGCGGAGTCCCGGAGTTTGCCAATAAAAAAACCCCCGGGTGGGGGTTTTAAAATTAGCAAACTCCGGGACTAGGATTCGAACCTAGACAAAGAGATTCAGAGTCTCTCGTGCTACCGTTACACTATCCCGGAATATGTGTCCAACCATTGTATTATATAATTTATGGGGGGAAGTTGAAAATCAAAATATGGCTGCTTTAAAATAACCGGTCACGAATTTTAAGTTATAATATGTGCAGTCAGGTTTCATTTTGCGGGGCATAGTGAAATGGTTCTCACGCGTGCTTTGGGAGCATGAATTCCAGGTTCGATCCCTGGTGCCCCGATGTTAAGTTCCTATATTTACCAAAATCCCTTATGTGGAAACAAAGATCACTCTTTGTGCTGGCATTGGCCGCGGCTCTTTGCGCCCCGGCTTCGCGCGCTGCCGAGCAGTGGGAAATAAAACGCGCCAACTATTATCTCACGGCGAAGCAGCAGCAAATGCCTGAGTTCAAGCCGCCTCCGGCCGCCGGTTCCCGTGCGGACCTGGCGGATTTGGCGGTTCTCCGCGAATGGCAGAAAAAGCGTACGACTGAGCAATGCGCCGCCGCTAACTCGGAGGCTCGCGCCGACTACGATCTGTTTTTTGGAGAAATAAGTCCTTTTATCAGGCCTCTGCCGGTTGAGGCGGCCGCTGTCTTAAAACGCGTGAAGACCGAAACCGACGGCATAGCGGCTGACATAAAAGAAAAATTTAAACGGCCGCGCCCTTTTGAACGCGCCGCAGATCTTGAACCTTGCCTGGGCAGGATAGGCGGCCTTGCTTATCCAAGCGGGCACGCCACGATTTCCAGACTTTACGCGCTTATGCTTTCTGATCTGGCTCCCGAGCGCCGCGCCGAGTTTCTGGCCCGCGCGGATGAGATCGGCTTGTACCGGATCATTGGCGGCGTTCACCATCCGACTGATATAGAAGCCGGGCAAGCGCTGGCGGATATCCTTTATCGCAGGTATCTTAAGAGCCAAAAGTTTCGGAAAGATATGCAAGCGCTGCGCGGATATCTGTTGCGTGAGCCGGCCGGTGCTGTGAAGTAGCCGCTGCTTCGCGCTTGTAAATAATAAAGCCCTCGGAGGAGGGCTTTATTATTTGCTCTATGCCCGGGTTTTAGACTATTTTCCCGTCCCTTATTTCCACGATCCTGTCGGCGGCTTTGGCCAGGTCCAGGTTGTGCGTGACCATTATCACTGTTATCCCGCCCGTGGCAAGGGAGCGCAGGATCTCCTTTATTTCGTCGGCGCGTTTTGAATCCAGGTTCCCGGTAGGCTCGTCGGCCAGAAGGATCTTGGGCGAGTTTATCAGAGCGCGGGCTATGGCCACCCGCTGCATCTCTCCGCCTGAAAGTTCGGCGGGAAAATGGCCAGCGCGGTTCTCGATCCCCAGTTGTTTAAGGACTTCCTTCGGCGTTTTGCACACTTCGCAGTTCCGGTAAAAAGTCGACGGCAGCATTATGTTCTCAAGTACTGTAAGTGTGGGGATAAGATAGAACTTCTGGAAAATATATCCGAAGTTCCTGCGCCGTATCCCGGTCAATATCTTTTCTGAGAGCGCCTTTTTCCCGCCGAATATCTCCTCTCCGCCCACGGAGAGCGTTCCCTCGCTCGGGTTATCCAGGCAGCCGAGGATATTCAACAGTGTGGTCTTTCCCGAGCCTGACGGGCCTATGATAGCCGTCATTTGCCCCGGGGCCGCGTCAAAGTTTATTCCGTCAACGGCATGGACATCTTCCGAGCCGCGGTGATATATTTTTTTAAGTCCGTTCGCGGAAATAATGTTCGTCATCATTCTCCCTCGCTGCGAATGGCTTCAAGCGGGCGCACGCGCGCGGCCCGCCAGGCCGGATATATTCCGCTGAGAAGTCCGCCGACCACTATCAGTCCGAAGGCCCCGGCGGCAATATTAAAGTCCAGGGCTATCATATTGCCGTTGGGGGTGAAAGGCAGAAAATGCCTTACAGCCGCCTCCGCCGCACGCGCGGTGGCAAGTGAAAGCGCTATGCCGGCCATTCCTCCTATCGAGCAGAGGATGGCCGTTTCAGCCCAGATCATCCTGAAAATATCCAGCGGCATGGCGCCCATGCTTTTTAGTATGCCTATCTCTCCGTAGCGCTCCATTACAGACATCAGGATCGTATTTACAACGCCGGCCATTGCTATTATTACGGCGATAAAAGCTATGGCGAAGACTATCACCTTCGCGCTGGTCACCAGGCTCATGATGGTGCTTTTCACCTGCGCCATCGAAACCACCTGCACGTCGGGCAGATCATAAAGGCGGTTCTCGAAAGCGTCCATATCCGCGCCTTTTTTTACTTTGATACCGAGACCTGTCAGTTTACCCTGTTTTGAAAATATCTTCTGCACAGCGCTTATGGGAAGGAATATGGTGCCGTCGTCCTGGGTGCCGGAGCGTTTCAATACGCCCACCACTTTGAGTTCGGCGTTCAGGCCAGGGATGAGCAACTTATCGCCTATCTCTCTCTGCTCAAGTTCCGCCGCTTCATAGCCCATGACCGCCTCGTATGCGGTATTATCAGTGAACCAACCGCCCTGTTTAAACTCAAGATAGCCTTTCATTTTTGGGTAGGTCTGGGCGTCCACGCCAAGGTAGGCCGCGATGGCGCCGTTCTCGCCCTTGTTCGGGTCAAAGACGCCCTGCATAAGCATGCGCGTTACTCCTTCCACCTCAGGGTTGGATGTAACGGTTTTTACCACGTCTTCCAGCATATAGCGCAGACCGGTGCCGCCTTTTAGCATTAGCGTGGCCGCCTCGTAGGGGCAGCCCTTGGCCGTCAGCAGTACCTGGAAGCCCATATTGTCTATGTCGCGGTTCAGGCCGTTCTCATAGCCCCGGTTAAAGCCGAGCAGGGTTGCCAGCACCCAGGCCGAAAGGGCGATGCCGGCGGCGGTAAGCGCCGTGCGGGTCTTTTTGCGCAGCAGATTCTTGTAAGCCACTGAGTATATGTTCATTTTACCGCCTTTGAGAACAGAAATTCATCCGTGAGTATAAGATTCTTTTTCACTGATCTGAGAACATTGTGAAAATCATTTTCCGCCGCGGCGGAGGGACTTTTCAACTTGGAGACGGGGCTTGTATCGGGGGCTTTGCCTGTCACAGGATCGTAATCCGCAAAATCCTTTAATGATAGCCCGGTAAATTGCGCGCCGAAATCTTTTGAGCGCAGTTCGCGGGCCGCCCTTGAGGTCAGTTTTTGTATATAGAACGCCTTAATTTTCGCGTCCGTTCCTATGGAAAGAAAAACCTGGATGCCGCCATAATCGCCTTTCTGATTCACGCCGTGTATATAACCGATCTTTTCTTTTCCTTTATAGATCTCATACAGTGTGTAAGGGACGTCTATGGTCTCGTAAAGGCCCTTGAATTTATCGCCTAGCCTGTTTTCGATGCGGGAGAGCAACTTTTCTCCGCCCGCCGTTTTGACCGATAGATACTGGGTTTTATAGCCGGTGGAGGAGGGGAAAAGGCGCGCAACATCCCGGTCCGGGTCGTTCAGATCGCAGCCGACGGCTCCAAAAGCCGGGCCGGAAAATAATGCGCATAGAAATAAAGGGATGAGCGTTTTCATATTTTTATGTAATAGTATAGCTGCGTCATCAGGCGCTTGTCTGCGCCCCGGTCCGCGTATTCGAACATTGTTCTGAAAGACAGGTCCGAGGTCGCCGCATAGGATAATCCCGAAGCGAGAAAATAATCCCGGATCCCGTCCGTTTTCACGGTCACCGTCTGAAATTCAAGTTTCAGGCGGTTCTCCTCCATCAGGTTTACACCTAATCGGCCTAGAGCGGCGTAAATATTTTCGCCGTCCCTTTGCCCCAGCCGCAGATCACCGCGGAGTTCGAATCTGTTCCAGAGATAAACGAGGTCAGTGCCGGTGATATTGTAGGTGCGGGGGTGCCGGTCCTCGACATGATAGCCCATTACTGCCGGGATCTTTCCGCCGGAGTAGTATATGCCGGCGTTGTAATTATCCCTGGCCGGCACGCCGGCTGAAATCCGAACAGAGGCCAGGTAGTTGCCATCCATTAAGAGAGGCATGCCGCTGCCCGTGGTAAAGGAAAAAGCGGCGTCGCCCCAGGCGAAATCCCTTGAAGCGCCCGCGCCCCAGTCGCGGTCAAAGCCCGCGCCGTACATCTGCAGCGTTTGCATAAGCGCCGCGTGCGTGTCGAAATATGATTCAAGCCCCATCGCTATCCTGTTATGCCCCGCCCAAAAGTAGCCGAAGGGGGCCCTTGCGCGGAAATAGCCGTTATAAAGCTGGGGCTGTAAACGCGCTCGGGCGTCAGGATCCCAGGCCAGCCGGCTTTCTACTGCCAGGGTTCCCCAGTCACCCGAGTCGGACGAAAACTTCCGTATGTAGTCCACTCCTGCCGAGGTTTTTTGCATCACATCGTCCCGGCCGGCTGAATGATATATTCGATCAGACGCGCGGGAAGAGTAACCGGCCACTCCTTGGCCTTCCAGATATAAAAGGCTCGACTCCGCCATCGCGGCGGCGGGGAGAAGCGCTAATATGGCCAGAGTTTTAAACATCAATATCAATTTTGCCGGCGAAAATTTCCCTTCCGCCGTCCTTTATCCTGATTATCAGTTCCCACTCTCCGGTCATAACCACGTTCACCGGCAGCAGGTAATCGCCTCTCCTGTTAAGTTGAAACTTGACCGGCCCCGAATCGTGGGCGCGCATGGACGGCATGCCGAATTCGCCGGTTATTTCATAAGATGATTTCTGTTTCTTGTCGCCGGAATAGGTCTGCAGTTTAACGATGGACGTGCCTAACTGCGGTTTTTTATCGAATTTCCAGGTGAACCAGCAGCCGCCGGGAAGCGCGTTCTTTTTCCCTTCCGGTGCTAGCGCGACCGGCGTAAGGGCCGCCGCTGCTTTGGCAGGCTTGGTTTGTGCTTTACCCGCCGGTTTATCTCCGCCCCATGTGACAGCCGGCATAGCCAGCGCTACAGCCAGAATAAATAAGTTTATTTTTTTCATGATCCCCTCTTTCAGAGTTCCTTCACCGAGATTATATCAAACGATAGTGAGTTGTCAAATTACGGCCGGTACCCAAATCCTCCGCTAAAAGCGTTCCCCGTAGTCTTCCAGTTCGCAGGGCCTGCCGGGGGACTGGAACGCGAAACCAGTGTCGGCCACACCGTGGCCGCACTTCCGGACCTCGCTCTGCGCGCTTATGCAAGCGCCGAGCTCCGGTACGGTTTCGCTAACCCAGATCCCCCGTCGCCCGCTCCAATACCACAGCCTGTTTAAATTTTGCACTTACCTTAACGGAGGATTTAAGCGGTAGTAGATTATTGATCGAACCACTTCGCGGCTTCCTGTTTGATGTCGGGGGGGAGGAAAGAAGCTTTGAGGGCGCATTTATTTGTGTAGGCAAGGTCGGCCATTGAGAGGCCTATCTTATCAACGGCCAGTCCGTATTCTTTGTTAAGGTCTGTATCCAGTATCTCCGGGTCGTCGGCGCCTATTGAGACGCTCAGGCCCGCAGCTATGAATTTTTTCAGAGGATGGTCTTCCAGCCTTTCCACTGCGCGGGTGAGATAATTACTGTACGGATTGGACTCGATCGTTATGTCTTTCTCTTTTATCAATTCAAGGGTTTTGCCTGAGGGATCTTCTATGGCCTTGACGCCGTGGCCTATGCGGCGCGGGTTAAGAAAGTTTATGACGTCAAGGACCTGGCTGAATTTACCGTCTTCGCCCGAATGCACGGTTAGGGGGATCCCGGCTTCGTGGAGTTTTTTAACCGCAGCGGCGTAAAGGGAGGCAGGATAGTTTATTTCGTCGTCGGCGAAATCGAAGCCGGCGATAATGTTTTTGTTCTGCACCGCGAAATCTATCGTTTTAAGTACCGAATCCATGCCGTATCCCCTGGAGGCTATGACCACTACTCCGGTAAAAATGGGATACTTTTTCTGAAAAGACCTTGTTGTGGCAAGAATGACCTCCAAGGTCTTCTGCCAATCCAAATCCTTGCCTTTAAGCATAAAATCGGGGCTGTACCTGAGCTCTAAAAGCCGGATATTCTCTTTTTTGTGCGCGTCTTCCAGAGCCTGGCGCGTTATTTCCTCCACAGCTCCGTAAGAGACAAAGACAGATTGCGCTATTTCGAACATTCCCAAAACTTCCGCCAGAGAACCCATCGGGCCGCTGAGTTTGACTATTTTAGACAATTCATGCTCGTGAAAAGTGGGGAGCTTGATCTTATGTCGGAGAGCGGTCCTTATTATTGTGGGGATGCGCACGCAGCCCTCAAGGTGCCGGTGCAGTTCCACCTTGGGCATGGATTTGATGGCGATATCCTGCTCAATCATTTGGTCAATACTCCTGAATCTATCAGATAAAAAATGGCTAGGCCTATAATTGTGAGCCAGATAATCCAGGCGGAAGAAGAGGGCAGGATTGCTCCGGATTCCGGGAGGTCGGGGGCGGCTTCAGGTTCGTTTTCGGGTTCAGCGGACGGGGTGTCCGCATCCGCCGGTATTACCGCGCGTGGTTTAGGCGGCGGGGAGACTTTGACCAAGAATTTTAACAGCGCGACCAGGCCGGGCGAGGCTTGGAATTGAAGATCTTTACGCTCAACCGTTGTTGAAGTTTCGGGGACTTCATTATCGATTTCAGCGCCGGCAGTTTTTTCATTTAGTCTGTCGCGAAAAGTTTCCAGCGCGTCTTCAACGGTATGATCTTGTTTCCCGGTTATAGCTGTTTTTTTACTTTCTTCATATTTCATAAGTGAAGCCCTCCGCATAGTTTATCTATAAAACCCTCCACCTGTAAACCCAAATTGACAACCGCGCTTCATTGTGATATAATTTCGTCGGGGTAGAGAGGCAATATTCCATATTAAGCGCCGTAACAAACGCTTGTGTTCAAAGAGTAAGAGCCGCAGGCATAAGGTCTATGGAAAAAGAGAGTAATTCGACTCAGATGCGAACGGCCAAGAGGAAAACGGTTATTCTTCTGGCTTTTGCTCTGGTTTGCTGGGCTCCCGGATTTTTGAGTTCCGAGACTTTGACTATGACCACCTATTATCCCGCGCCTTACGGCGGTTATACCAGCATTTTAACCACCGGCCTGACTTTGCTTGCCAGGGACGGCAACAGTGTAGGTATAGGAACGCCGATGCCGGGCGCTAAATTAGACATTAAAGGGTCAGGTAATACCGCCGCAACTTTAGGATTCGGTATGCGCAACAGTGATAATATCGCTATCATGGTTGTTCGCGATGACGGGAATGTCGGCATAGGCTCCACAAGCCCCCAGGCAAAGCTGGAAATTAACTCTACGACCAGCGGTTTTTTACCTCCCAGGATGAGCCAAGCGCAAAGGGATGCCATGGGCTTTCCGCCCGAGGGGTCCGTTATATACAATCTCACTGCTAATCAAATTGAATACTGGGATGGCAATAGTTGGAATGGTATGAGTAGCGGTTCGAGATTTATGGGCGCGACGACAGCCGTATACAACGGCGCTGAAGTGGGTGGCTATGCCGGCGGGGACGCCAAGTGTAATAGCCAATATGCAGGCAGTAGAATGTGTACCCCCTCTGTCTTTGCCAGCGCTAGGCCCTCTGTTGCCGGTTGGTATTCCACATATCACCATGGCGGGGGCCCTTACTACGTTGTTGACTGCGAGGGTTGGACTGATTCGTGGGGCGGCAAGTACGGGTCATTTTGGAATGGTTCTCGTCCATCTATAGAGGTGTGTGCGGATAAATACCATTTGCTTTGCTGCAAATAAATACAGAGTCGCTTTATAACGGCAAATTTTCCAAGGGAGAACCTGAAATATCGCTCTTAAGTTCCCAACAGATATGACCTGCCGCCATCGCGCGGCCTGTGTTAGCACGGAGAAATTCTGATGTCCGATCTTAAAGGCAGCGTGCTGGTTATTACTACCGACAAGGCTCTTCTTGACGAGATGACTCCGTCCATGTCGGGACGGGGCTTTGAGCTCTTCTGCGTGCCGTCGCTGAACTACGCCGCCGCCCAGCTCGTCTCCGGAGATTACTCCACCCTGGTTATGGATTTCGGCCGGATCCCAGCTACCGAGCGTGAGGCCCTGCTGGCTTTGAGCAAACAGCATCCCAAGGTCCGTTTCTTTACGCTGGAGACGATCACCAGCAACGCTCCAACCGCTCCCTCACCACTGCGCCGCATAGTCTGGCCGCTGCCCGCGGGTTTCGCGGACCAGATCAGGGCCACGGACCGGCCTGTCGCTATCCTGGCCGATCAGACTTTATTTATGACCGGAGCGGTTCAGAGCGCTTTCCACGCGGCTGGAGTCCAGTCTGTGTTCCTGGAATCAACCCAGGGTTTAGCCGAATTCATCTACAAGCAGAACGAAGCCCGTGTGCGCGCCGCTTCCCGGCCCAAGCAGCCCAAAAGCTTATGGTCACGGCTGGGCGTCGGGGAGGAATCCGCGCCCGAGACTATGCTATCCCTGAGCAAAGTGGTTGTTGCTATGTTCACCGGGACTCTTGAGGATGCGGACGCCATGGACTCCAATATCCGAACCGCTGTCCCGGAAGCCGTTTGCTACACCATATCGGGAGTGGATACGGCGCGATACGCGATTCAGGCGCTCGATAGTGGGCACATCGTAGCTCTTCCAAGGGAGCAGGCCGGACGCATCGCGGGAATCCTGATAGACAGCAGCGAAGGCGTAACCGCCCGTTCCGGAGAGAAGGAGAAGGAACGCATTATCCTGCTGGATAATTTTAAGCCCACGCTGGCCTCCCTCGGCAAGGCTCTTATGGGCGCGGGTTACGATGTTACGACCTCCATGGACGGAGAGGAAGCTTTGAAGCTCTGCGAAAAGGGGGCGTTCCATCTCGCGGTCATCGGCACCGCGATAACCTTCGCGCAGCATTCAGGGGCTGAACTCGCTCAGAAACTGCGCGAACGGGACCCGGACCTGCGCATCATCTTCATGGTAGACCGCTATCCTCTTCAGGCCGCGCTTCAGGGGGTCAGCCAGGTCGTGGAGCTGGGGCTCGACGACGCGCTCTTGAAACCAGTTGAGGCCTCGCGCCTGGTTTTCTCTGTGGAGCGGGCACTGGAGCGGCGCTTCCTGCTCCTTGAAAACGCTCGCCTATTGCAGGAAGTTCAGGAGTTCAACCGTAAACTGGCACAGGTCAACGGTTTTCAGACTAAGTTTTTCGCCATGGTCGCGCACGATGTTAAGAATCCTCTGACCGCTATACTGGGCTACGCCGAGGCCCTGAGTTCCAAGCTTAAAAGCCTGCCTTCCGAACTTAAGTACGCTTCCAACATCCATTCCGCCGCTAAGACTTTAAATCTCCTGATCTCCGATCTGGTGGACCTTGCGGCGATAGAATCCGGCAAGCTGCGCGTAGAGATCGGGACTTTGGACCTGCTTTCCGTGGTCAGTGAAGTGCGCTCCCGCATCGAGATAGTGGCCCAGCAGCGCAAGATCAATTTTGTCGTGGAAATTCCGCCGTCGCTGCCTCTGCTGGCCGGCGACAATGTCCGCATCGGCCAGGTTATACAGAACCTCTGCACCAACGCTATACAGTACACCAAGCCGGAGGGGAAGGTGACCATACGGGTCGAGTCAGCCCCGGACAGGGTTATCGTCAGCGTAACAGATACGGGCATAGGTATCTCCAAAGAAGACCTGCCCCGCATATGGGAACGCTTCTTTCAAACCGCGGAGGCCCAGAAGATGCGCAAGGCTGGTTTCGGTCTGGGTCTTAAGATAGCGCGTGAGATAGTGCAGATGCACGGCGGCGAGATGGGCATAGAATCCCAGCTCGGAGTCGGTTCGCGGTTCTTCTTCCACATCCCGTTAAAAAAATAAATCCTATTTTGCCTGCCTTTATAAGTGTCTCGTAAATTGCTATTTTATCTTTACATAACCATGAACAGACCCTTACCTAAAGTAAAACTTGCCTACGCCCCCGCCGGGCCCAACGCTTTCAGGCGGATGATAGGCTCAGTCGAGGGCGCGTCCGCCGGTGAGATAGTCGCCGTTTATAATAAGAACGGTCAGCCCTACGGCGTGGGGCTTTATAATCCCCGCAGCCAGATCGCGCTGCGCATCTTTACCAGGGAAAACCCCGACACTTTCGACCTTACGACTTTCATAAAAAGACAGGTGGCTCGCGCCGTGGAGTTCCGGCATAAAGTTCTGAAACTGGATAAGACCACCAACGCCTGCCGCCTTGTCCACGACTATGGCGACGGTCTGCCCGGGCTGGTAGTGGATATGTACGGCGATAATATCGTGCTGGAATTCTATTCTTTCGCCATGTACCGGCTGGCGTCTTTTCTTGAGGCCGCCTTCCGGGAACATTTCCCAAAAGCTGTTTTCCACCACCGCGCCAGCTCGTACACGGAAACGATGGAGGGGTTTACGCTTAAGCCTCAAACAGGTCCGGGCAAAAAGGTCCGCGTTACCGAGAATGGGGTGATGTTCGAGGTGGATCTGGCCGGCGGCCATAAAACGGGCTTTTTCTGCGACCAGCGTGACAACCGGCTTTACGCGTCCTCGCTGGCGGAAGGCCGCAGCGTCCTGGATATCTGTTCCTATACTGGCGGTTTCGGCATCTACGCCATGAAACTGGGCGGAGCCAAGGACGTGACCTGCGTGGAACTGGACGCCGAGGCTGTTGAACTTTCAAAGCGCAACGCGAACATAAACGGGGTAAGGATAGACGCCGTCTGCTCCGACGCTTTTCCCTACATGCGCCAGATGTTCCAGAACAGCAAAAAATACGACATGGTCATTCTGGATCCCTATAAACTCGTGGCTTCGAGGGAAGATCGTGAGTATGGTATTTTTAAATACAGGGATTTCAACCGCCTTGCGCTCTCACTGGTGGCTGAGGGGGGGATATTCGTGACCTGCTCGTGCAGCGGTATGGTCTCGATGGATGAATTTTCCTTTATCGTGCGCGGTGCGGCCACCAACGCGGGGCGGCGGGCGCATATCTTCAGAAAGTCAGGCGCCGGCGCCGACCATCCTGTTTCTTCCGACTATCCGGAAGGCGAATACCTTAAAGCCGTCTGGGCCCGGGTTTACTGATAATAACTTTGGCGCATAAAGCCCGGTCCCGTGTATGAGGGCCGGGTTTTTGCTTTGCGCGGTGCGGTGAAAATGCTAAAATATGTTTGTCGTAGCACAGCATCGCCGAAGCAGTCCGCCCTGCCAGCGCATGTTTCCCGGATAGTATTTATCCCCAAGGTTGTAAAAAATATGCGGGCCAAAGTATATTGTCGCGGCATCATGTCGCGGAATATTTCACTATGATCACCATCAGGAATATATATAAGTCATTTTCTTCCCAATCCCTGTTCGAGGGGGCGTCTCTACAGATAAACGAGGGCGAGCGTTTCGCGCTGGTCGGGCCTAACGGCTCCGGAAAGTCCACGCTTTTTAAAATGATGCTTCGCGAAGAAGAGGCTGACGACGGAGAAATACAGTTTAAGAAGAATGTTGTCGTAGGTTATTTGCCGCAGGAGAACGCCCCGACGACGGAACGCACGGTAGTGGATGAAACCCTGGACGGTGTGGAGGATTTTGACGGCCGCAAGGGCGCCGAAGCCAAGGCTGTCCTGATGGGTCTGGGTTTCAAAGTTTCCGATTTCGGCAGACATGTTAACACGCTCTCCGGCGGCTGGGCTATGCGCGTGGCAATGGCCAGGCTTCTGGTAAAAAAACCGGACCTGCTGCTTCTGGACGAACCGACCAATCACCTGGACCTTGACGCGTTATTGTGGCTGCAGGATTATCTGGCGGCTTACCAAGGCGCGGTTTTCGTCATTTCACATGATCGTTCTTTTATCAATACGGTCTGTAACGCGATTATCTCCGTTCAGGACAAAACCCTGCGTGCCTATTACGGGGATTACGAGCATTTTCTTACTCAGCGCCAGTCGGAGAAAGACAAGGTCGTATCCCAATGGAAGCAGCAACAGGACGATATAGCCCAGATGAAGGATTTCATCTTCCGCAACAGGGCGCGTGTTTCAACCGCGTCCCGCGTGCAGAGCATGATAAAGCGGCTTGACAAGCTTGAGCTGGTGCAGGTGCCGGAAGATACAAAAACGGTCAAGATACGCTTTCCGCAGCCCGGCCGGACCGGTACGAAGGTTCTGGAGCTGAAGGACATAAGCAAAATTTACAATGTCCCCGGCCATGAACCGATAAAGGTCTATGAGAATTTTAGTTTTGAACTTTATCGCGGACAGAAAATGGCTTTTGTGGGGCATAACGGTGCCGGCAAATCCACGCTGCTGAAGATGCTAGCTGGAGTGATAGAGCCCGATTCCGGTGAGCGTATCCCCGGGCTGAACGTCAAGACCGGCTATTTTTCTCAGCACCGGGAAGGAATACTCGAGCCGCGGCACACCGTTTTGCAGGAAGCCATGGATAATGACAGGATGAACCCCGAGCTTACAGTGAGGACCGTGCTTGGAACCTTCCTGTTCCCGGGAGACAATGTTTACAAGAAAACGGCCGTGCTCAGCGGCGGAGAGAAAAGCCGGCTTATGCTGGTTAAGCTGCTGCTGGACCCGCCGAACGTCATATTGATGGACGAGCCCACCACGCATCTCGATATGCCCAGCGTGGACGCGCTTATCGGAGCGCTGAAAGAATTCGAGGGCACGCTTTGCTTTATCAGCCATGATTTATATTTCATAAACGCTCTGGCCGACTCCGTGGTGCACGTCGAAAAAGGGAAGACCACCGTCTATCCCGGCAACTACGATTATTTCCGTCACCGTCAGATGACCATGCAGGCGGAAATGGCCGCTGCCGCCCCTTCCGGGGAGGGGGCCAAGCCTTCGGAGGCACGCGCTGACACGGCGGCCTGGGAAGAGAAGAAGCGTCAGGAGGCGGAGGCGCGCAAGCGTTCACGCCGGGGAGATACGCTTAAAAAAGACATAGCCTATTCCCGGAAAACCATCGAGACGCTGGCCGCCAAGATGTCCTCGCCAGAAATTTATTCGGATTATCAGCAGGTTAAAGAGTTGGGCGATAAGATACACGCCCTTGAAGCCAAAGTGGCCGCGGCCCTGGAAGAGTTGAAGACGCTGGATGAAAGTTCCCAGCAGCCATAAGCCTTAAGCCATATGCCATAGGGTATAGGGAAAATCCTTAAAAGCTTATGGCCTAAAGCATACGGCTTATGGCAATAGCATATATGCGGATTTATTAAGGAGAACCACTAATACATGCAACAAGATAACGCAAAGCGCAGGCAAGACCTGCGGAACATCGCCATAATCGCCCACGTCGACCACGGCAAGACCACCATGCTGGACGCAATGCTCAGGCAGACAGGAGCTTTCAAGGACAAAAGCGGCGAGTCGCGCGAGTGTATCATGGACTCCAATGACCTGGAACGCGAGCGCGGCATCACCATCCTTTCAAAAAACACCGCGGTAAAATATAAAGATACGGCTATCCATATAGTGGATACGCCCGGCCACGCCGACTTTGGCAGCGAGGTTGAGCGTGTGTTGCGTATGGTGGACGGCGTCCTGCTGCTGGTGGACGCGCTGGACGGGCCAATGCCGCAGACCCGTTTCGTGCTCAAGAAAGCCCTCGCTCTGGGCATAAGGCCCATCGTAGTGGTAAACAAGGTGGACCGTCCTAATTGCGATCCGCACGCCACGCTGGATAAGGTCTTTTCGCTTTTCATGGAGCTGGGCGCCAGCGACTATCAGTTGGATTTCCCAACTGTTTACGCCGTGGGCCGCGACGGTTGGGCCTCTAAGGACTATAAGATCAAGACCAATGACCTCGCTTATCTTTTTGAAACCATCATAAAATATGTCCCCGGCCCGCTGGATAAAGATTCCGAACCCCTGCGGATGCTGGTGACTATGCTGGATTACAGTTCCTACACCGGGCGCATAGGCATAGGACGTATTTTTCAGGGCACGATTTCCACGGGAGCTATGATATCACTTGCTTCGCCTATATCTAAACCGGTAACGCGCAAGGTAGTGCAGCTCATGGGGTTTAAAGGTCTTACGCGTGTGCCTGTGCAGACGGCGCGTTCGGGAGATATCGTGGCCATGGCCGGTCTCGAGGGCATAGAAGTCGGAGACACTGTTTCAAGCGCTGCGGATCCCGGTGTCCTGCCGGGTCTTGAGATAGAGCTGCCGACTCTTTCCATGGAATTTTACGCCAACGACGGGCCTTTTTCCGGCCGGGACGGAAAATTTGTGACCATCACGCAGCTCCGCGAGAGGCTTTACCGCGAGCAGCAGATAAATGTGGGTCTTAAAGTGGAGGACATCTCCGGTCAGGCCGGTTTTAAGGTTTCAGGCCGCGGTGAACTGCATCTCTCCATACTTATCGAGACCATGCGGCGGGAAGGCTATGAGCTTTGTGTTTCCAAAATGGCTGTCATTACCCATCAGGAGAACGGAGTCACCGTGGAGCCTGTGGAATATCTGATAGCGGACGCCCCCACCGAGTTCCAAGGGGTCACTATGGAAGCGCTGGGCCGCAGAGGCGCCCAGATGAAAGACATGAAGGTCTGTGACGACGGGCGGGTGCGCTTTGAATATGTCGTTTCCTCAAGAGCGCTTATCGGCTTCAAATCGGAGTTTATGACATTGACCAAGGGTTCCGGTCTGATGCATCATAACTTTCATGGCTTCATGCCCGAAGGCGGATTTCAGCCCCCGAAGCGTAACGGCGTGTTCATCGCCAAAGAGTCGGGCAAGACCGCCGGTTACGCGCTTAACGGACTTCAGGATCACGGCATCATGTTCGTGAATCCAAACCAGGACGTCTACTCCGGCCAGGTTGTGGGTGAGCATTGCCGGTCCAACGATCTCGTGGTGAATCCCTGTAAGGAGAAGAAGCAGACTAATATGCGCTCTTCCACTTCCGATATGTCCATAACCCTTACGCCGCCGCTCAATATGAGCCTTGAGCAGGCTATAGAATACGTGGAAGAAGATGAGTTCGTGGAAGTGACTCCTAAATCACTGCGCCTGCGCAAAAAAGTTCTGGATCATTCATTACGCAAGAGAGGCGAGAAGGAATACGTCTAAGTCTGGATCGAAGCTTTTAGGGAAAGAGGAAGGGGGGATAGGCGAGCTTTTAGGCGTCGCTTATCCTCTTATTCTTTCCACCGCCTCGCACACCGTAATGCAGTTTATCAGCCGTATTTTCCTATCCCGCTACAGCGCCGATACTCTGGCCGCCTGCGTTCCCGCCGGCATCCTGAGCTTTGCTCTGATTTGTTTTTTCATGGGCACAGCCTCCTACACCAATGCTTTTGTTTCCCAGTATCACGGAAAGGGGAAGGCCGCCAGCGTCACCGTTGCCGTATGGCAGGGCGTTTGGCTGGGGCTTATCTCCGGCCTGATTCTCCTGGCGCTGACTCCGGCCGGTATTTATTTAATAGACGCTTCCGGGCATCCCGCAGCGGTGAAGATACTGGAAAAACAGTACTTCACCATATTAAATGCCGGCGGCGTGCTGGTCGTAGTGAATACCGCTCTTGCCGCTTTTTTCACCGGCCGCGGGCGCACTAAGGTGACTATGGCCGCCAATATGGCCGGCAACGCCGTTTGCGTTCTGCTATCCTGGCTGCTCATTTTCGGAAATGGCCCGGTGCCGGAACTGGGAATTAAAGGCGCGGCCTGGGCCGCGGTGATAGGCCAGGCCTGCGTGATGGCTATATATCTGGCCATCATCTTCTCCGATGAAAACCGACGGATTTATCGCACCGCGCGGCTGGTTGGCGTACACCGGGGTCTTTTTAAAAGGCTGATAAAATTCGGCGCGCCAAACGGCGTGGGTTTTTTTCTGGATATCGCGTCATTCGGCGTTTTCATTTTTATGGTGGGAAATATGGATAAGTATTCTCTCGCGGCAAATAATATCATAGCTTCCATCAATATGATAGCCTTCATGCCGGTGATCGGGCTTGGCCTGGCCAATCTTACGCTGGTCGGCCGCTACATAGGCAAAAAGCGGCCGGACATCTCGGTAAAAGTGACCTGGAACGCCGTCAAGCTGGCGGTCTTGTATGTGTTGGCCATAGGTTTTTTATTTTTCGCCTTCCCGGGTTTTTTCGTGAATATTTTTGGCAGCCCGGATTCGGCTGAATTCGCTCCTATCCTTGCGGCGAGCCGCCCACTCATGAAAGTCCTGGCTTTCTTCATTTTATTCGACGCCATAGGCATAGTATTCGTGGATGCTCTCAGGGGGGCCGGTGACACGAGGTTCCAGATGATAACAGGGAGCGCTCTGGCCTGGCTTTTATTTGTTCCCGGCATATATTACATGGTGAATATAGCTCACTCAGGTCTTATGGCTGTCTGGATGTGGGCTCTGCTCTATATGACACTTCTGGCCGCCGTTTTCGGGCTCAGGTTCAATGCAGGACGCTGGCGATCTATAAATATACTCAAGGATTAATCCGGATCCTGCAGTTCAAAACAGATTACCATTGCATCAAGCTGTGCCGGTATTTTTTGTCGAAAACAAGGTTTCGGGCGGCCGTAAAAAATGCCCTTGCCGGTAATACGGAGTTCTTGTATACTATATTTAAGGTTATCCCCCATATTTGCTTAACACAATATATAGGGGGATAACCCCTTTTTCAGCTGGTCTGCCGGACCTTTGTACGACTGAATTACGATTTTATAAGACACATTCTGGACTTTACGCCGCGGGGGAGAAATGCAGCACAAAATTTTGATAGTTGATGACGAAGAGAGCGTGCGTTTTGTCATTAAAGAGGCTTTTTCACGCTCCTACCAGGTATTTACTACGGCGGAGGGGATGGACGCCCTTGAAATAATAAAAAGAGAGCGCCCCGCGCTGGTTTTTCTGGATATAAAGATGCCGGGGCTTTCCGGCTTGGATGTTCTGCGTATGGTGAAGGAGGCCGGCCTCAACCCAGTTATCTGGATGCTGACCGGAGAAGAGGATCTTGATGTGGCGCTCAAGACCCTCAAGATGGGCGCATCCGGCTATCTGACCAAACCATTCGAGATACAGAAAATCCGGGACATAGTCGTGAATGCCATAACGGGCAGCGAGAAGAAGGAACATCACGATACGCGGGAAGACAGGCCGTGGAGGGTGAAGAAAAAAAGTCCTAAGAAATAGCAGTAATATTTGCGTCTGCCGGCAAAATACCCGACCCTGACCGGCGGGTATTTTTGCTCCCGATGCGGAAGGCTGTTTGGACTTAAATTCACATCACTTCCTTTGTTTAAGGCGGCATGGCGGCGATGGCGAAGATTTAGCTTGAACCGGAAGTTTTCCAAATATACAATAAAGTCAGCGGCTAGCCCTGCTTTCGCAATCAAGACTGGCAGGTAAGTCGCCACTACATGTCATCTTGAGTACGGAATAAACTTCCCCCTGACGGGGGGAACAAATTGGAATTCATGAAAATAGACGTTTTCAGGGTTTTACTGCGAAAGTTGGGTTAGAATGGGGGGGGTATGAGAAAAAATATGCAAGGTGCGAAGTCCGGCAAGCTTTTGCCGGTTCCGGTCGGTCTTTATGAAATGGTGTGCAAGGCCAGCAAAATGGGCCTGTATATTTATCGGCTGGAAAACCCGCGTAATGACGCCAGCCTTCGGCTGATAGACGTCAATCTGGCCGGTGCGGACATGGTCAGCATAAAAGCGGCCGAAATGAGGGGGCGTCCCATTAAAGACTTGTTCCCCGACCTGGTTAAAGGGGAATTGCTTAAAAACTATGCAGATGTAGCCAGAAAAGGCCGCGGTTTTAAGATAGATGAATTTTTTTATAAAACAAAAGGCCGGCCGGGGGCATGGTATTTGTGTAATGCTTTCCCATTGCCTGACAACTGCCTGGGAATCCTTCTGGAAGATATAACCATTCTTAAAAAAACTCAGCACAACTTTTCAACGGTCGCAATTAAGCTTGAGAACATTATCAATACCATCGGTTCTCCGATATTTGTAAAAGACCACAAACACCGCTGGATAATGCTCAACGACGCCTACTGCAAATTCATGGGGCAGCCGCGCGCGCGCCTGCTTGGGAAAAGCGATTATGACTTTTTCCCCAGAGAGCAGGCCGAGGTCTTCTGGAAAAAGGACGAGCTGGTTTTTAAAAGCCGCAGGATAAACACGAATGAGGAATTATTCACCGATTCGGCCGGAAAAATTCACACGATTGTGACGACCAAACGCGTTTTCAGGGACGCGGATTCAAACGATATCCTGGTAGGAGTCATTCACGATCTTACAGAGCTTAAAAAAGCCAACGCGAGCCTCAAACTTTTTCGGGCGCTCATGGAAAACTCCAACGACGCCCTTTACATAGTCGATCCCAAGGACGGTTCTTTCCTCGATTGCAACCAGACGGCCTGCCGGCGGCTGGGCTACTCGCGCAAAGCCCTGTTGCGGATGCGGGTTTTTGAATTGCAGGTTAAAATTGCGGACAGGAAAGAATGGGAAGCTTTTGTGAGAAAGATGCGCGTAAAAGGTTCAATGCTTTTTACGGGCGGACATAAGCGGCGTGACGGCTCTGTTTTTCCGGTTGAGGTCAGCGTCACTTTCGTCCGGGTTGGGGGGAGGGAATTCCTGCTTTCCGCGGCCAGGGATATTTCCGAACGTTTGAAGCTTGAAGACGCGACGCGCGAGCTGAAAACTTTACAGGGCCTGGTGCCTATATGCGCCAGATGCAAGAATATCCGCAATGACAAGGGATATTGGGAGCAGGTGGAAACTTATATTGAGAAGCGGTCCGACGCCAGGTTCACGCACGGCATATGTGAGAAATGCTCAAAGGAGCTATACGGTAAGGAAGACTGGTTTAAGTCCTCACAAAAGAAATAACTTACTGCCGCCTTTCTCAGGGGTAAACAGGCCGTGATACTTTCCGTATCCGGCCTGTTCTGTTTTTTAGGTCGAGCACCTCATAGGCGTAGTCTATTACAAGGTAACTTTTAGCCTCATTACTTTATATACTGATTGCTATCATGCGAAGAGGATATGCGAGGCTCAGCGTTCAGGCATCGGTGAAAGACGGAGGATTCTGGGCCCTTATGACGGGCTTCGTGGATCCGTATATCGTACCTTTTGCCATGGCGCTTGGGGCGTCCATGCCAGCCATAGGCTTCCTGCGTTCAGTACCCTCTCTTGTTGGTTCCCTTTCCCAGATAGTCAATGAGCGGTTTGTGGCGCGGCTGGGGAGCTGCCGCCGGGCGATACTGGTCGATGTCCTGGTTCAGGCCGTAGCCGCCGGCGCCGGCGCTGTCAGCGCGTTTCTTCCCTCGCCTTACGGGCTGTATTTTTTTATTATAACAGTCACTCTCTACACTCTTAGCGGAGCAATGTCCGGCCCGCCCTGGGCCGCGTTGATGGGCGAGTATATTCCGGCGTCAAAGAGGGGGGAATTTTTCGGTGTCCGTTCGCAGCTGGTCGGCTTTACCTTTTTCGCGGGAAGTTTTGCGGCATCAGGTATTCTAAGCCTGTGCGGTGCCGGGAGTCTGCGCGGTTTTGTCATCATTTTTTCTCTGGCGGCGGTCTTCCGGCTCATCTCATTTTACTATGTCGGGAAAATGTATGAGCCCGGGACAAGTTTTCATATGCCAAAAAGCGTTACGCCCGACCTGCTGCGGATACTTGACTACCGCAACAACCGGGTTTCCGCGATGTTCATGTCGGCGTTCATGCTCCTTGCTGCCACTTATCTTACGGCGCCGTACTTCAGCGTTTATGTGCTGGCTGAATTAAAATATAATTATTTCCGCTACACCTTAATAACTACTATAGGACCGCTGATGACCTATCTTGTCATGAAGCGTTGGGGTCGGATGGCCGATATTTTTGGCAGCGTGAAGATACTCAAAGCGGCATTTTTTCTTATCCCTACGGTGCCCATACTCTGGACTTTTAACACTGGTTTCGTGTATCTTTCCCTTGTGGAGATGTATTCCGGCATCATCTGGGGCGCGTACCTGATCGGGATAAATAATTTTATATATGAGGCGGCAGAGCCAAGACTGCGCACCGGGATAAACGCCTATTTCTGTTTTGTAAGCGGCCTTGCCCAATTCGGCGGCGCGATGACAGGGGGGTGGCTTTATGACGCCTTGCCGTCTTTCGGTGGCAGTTCGTTTATCCCTTTGCTGCTCCTGTCCGGCATCCTGAGATTTTTTTCTCTCGCGCCGCTTTTGAGACTGGTAAAGGGAAATCCCGGGGTCAGGCCGGCAAACGCCTGTGAACTTGCGCTCTGCTTTTTAGGTTTTAAGCCGGTCAACCGGTAACAGCTTGCTGCTATGGTATGATTTGAGTAACGCAGCCTGCGCCGCCACCTATAATGAACAAGAATATCCAAAAGACTCTTGACAATATTATCCCGCCGCCGTATACTCTATTTAAGTTCGTTTTACGGCGTGCGGGTCAAACGCCGAATGCTACTCTGAGAGGAAACTTATGAAAACCAGAACCGGTTTGGCTGCGATATTGCTTATGATACCGGTGGCGTGGTTCGTTTCCGGGCACAGGTTCACCGGCAATAGAGCGACGGATTTCAGGGACGCGCCGCGGGATATTTCCGCGCTGGAGACTCTCAGTTCGGACGAGTTCGGGAGCGTAAGCGCGGATTCCGCCCCGGAGCTTCCGGCTCCGCAGGCGGTTGATGCTGGCGGCGATAAAGAGCAGGCCGATGAGTTTTTTAAGTATCTGGACGGTATGTACAAGAGTCCGGAGTCCTCACCCATAGATACCGGATATTCCAAGTCGCTTTCTCCGGTTTCAGAATCTGCCGTCGGCGAGACGCTCTATTCTCTGAAGGTTACGGAGATGCTTAACAGATATCTCTACTCCGATCTGAAATTCAAGACATCTAAAGGCGCGGTTATTCATTTAAGCGGTAATCAATCCTCGAACTGCCCCGGGGGAGCCGCTAAGTGTGATGATAAGGAGAAAATTTTCATTATCCTTACATCCGCCGGTGGCGAGTCCCGCTTCATAAGGGTAATGGATGTGGCCAATTACGGGATTATAATGCACGGCTCAAAGACCGTGGATATCAACGGGGAACAATTCATGACCAAGGTTTATGTAAACCCCGGCTCACCTGAAAATAGCCGCCTTGAGATAAAAAGCGGTAACAACAAGGTTCTGGAATCTACCCTGATGAATCTCAGCGAAGTGGTTGCAAGTAAAGGCTCGGATGTTAAACTGGGCAGGTTATATAAACTTGTGTACGGGAACGAGGTTTTGGCGCAGGGCAAGGCTGATGCTAAATTTTCTGATAAACGACGCGTGATCCTGCTGCCCTTCCCGGTGGAAATGGGGGCCAAGTCTTATCTGCTTGAGTCTTCTGATATAACGCCTTCCGGCGTGAGCTACCCTGAATTAGATCGCACTGTCGGTTTCAAGTTGGCGGATGGGGTCCTGGACATCTTCAGGCTTAAATAATTCCATAATAGAAAGGCCGGCCGCTTTAGGCGGCCGGCCTTTTTGTCATTTTTAAGAGGGAATCAGATCTTTACCGCTTTACCCCTCAGCATGTGCGCGACAAGTATAGCCTTCTGCACATGCATGCGGTTTTCGGCCTCGTCAAAAATTATCGAGTGAGGCCCGTCTATTATTTCCTCCGACACTTCCTCGCCGCGGTGCGCGGGCAGGCAGTGCATGAAGACATAATCCTTGTCGGCGTGCTTCATCAGGTCGCCGTTTATCTGGAATCCTTTGAAATCGCGAAGCTTCTTTTCTTTCTCCGCGTCCTGTCCCATGCTGACCCAGACATCCGTATAAATTACATCCGCGCCTTTCACGGCTTCAACGGGATCGTTGGTCAGAAGCATCTGCGTGCCTTCTTTCTTTGCAAGTTCCACGCCGAATTTTAATATATCCTTGTCGGGTTCGTAGCCGCGGGGAACCGCCATCCGGAGATTCATGCCGGTGAGCGGGGCGCCTTCGATCCAGGAGTGGAGGACGTTATTGCCGTCTCCGACCCAGGCCACGGTCAGCCCTTTTACGCTTTTTTTATGCTCCATGATGGTGTAGATGTCGGCCATGATCTGGCATGGATGATGCGAGTCTGTAAGCCCGTTGATCACGGGCACGGTGGCGTGTTTTGCCAGCTCTTCCACTTCGCTGTGCGCGTAGGTTCTGATCATGATGGCGTCGAGCATGCGGGAGAGCACTTTCGCGGTATCAGCTATGGTCTCGCCGCGCTTGAGCTGGAGGTCGTTGGCGCTGAGGAACAGCGGGTAGCCGCCCAGCTGGTACATGCCGACCTCAAAAGACACGCGGGTTCTGGTGGAGGATTTCTGGAATATCATCCCCAGCGTTTTGCCTTCAAGCGGTTTGGCGGGATCGCCCTTTTTCTGGCGGGCTTTTATCTTCCCGGTGAGATCAAAAATCTCTTTAATCTCCTCTTTTGTGTAATCCGCGACTCTTAAAAAATCCTTTTTGGTCATTAGCATTCACCTCTCGGGTAATTTAGCGATCCGCCTGTATAAAAATTATATAATAATTTTATCGCGTCAAACTAACCTTGCTATTCGGATAGGGAGTAGGTGTGAAAAACAATGCCATTTATGTTTTCATCCTGTTTTTTCTGGGAGCCTGCGGCCCTTATAAATATGCGGCCCGCCCCGCCGCCGGATCTGAAGGGGAATTCGTTCTGTCCTCCGCTGATTTCAGGGACAACAATCTTATGCCGCGGGCCTTTGCTTGCGACGGAGTAAATATTTCTCCGGCCCTGAAGTGGAGCGGCGTCCCTTCAGGCGTGAAGAGCTTTATCCTGACCATGCGATCCCCGGACTCTGCAAGCGGCGATTTCCTTCATTGGGCGGTGGTGGATATCCCGGTCACGACAAGCGGGGTTGAGAGAAATACCAAATTTCCGCCCAATTCCAGGGAACTGAAGAATGACTTTGCGACTTCAGGCTACTCCGGCCCCTGCCCGCCTTCAGGGGCGTCTTACCGCTGCGTTTTTACTCTGTACGCCGTAGACGCTGTCAGATTTAATGACTCCCCGGCTCCGCTTGATGATTTTCTTAAGGATCATACTCTGGTTAAGGCAGTGCTCACCGGCATATACAAGAAGAGATAAACTCCATGCGTATAATTGAAGACATCCGGACGGTATTCAGTGAGGACCCCGCGGCGCGCAGCTTCCTGGAAGTTCTCACCTGTTATCCCGGCCTTCACGCGGTATGGCTGCATCGCGTTTCGCACCGTCTCTGGACGCTGGGCCTGCGGTTGCCGGCGCGGCTTCTCTCGCAGATCGGCCGTACCCTGACCGGCATTGAGATACACCCCGGCGCTACGATCGGCAGGCGCTTTTTTATAGATCACGGCATGGGTGTTGTTATCGGCGAGACTACTGAGATAGGGGACGATGTGCTGATGTATCAGGGCGTAGTAATGGGCGGCACCTCTCTGGAGAAAAAGAAAAGGCATCCGACCGTCGGTAACAAGGTCGTGATAGGAGCGGGGGCCATAGTTTTGGGAGCCATCGTCATCGGAGACCACGCCCGCATCGGCGCCGGATCAGTAGTGCTGAAGGATGTGCCCCGCGACACCACTGTTTTCGGTATTCCCGCCAAGGCGCGGGACGGCGGCATAGGGGAAACGGCCCAGCTTGACCATAATAAACTTTTTGACGTATGTGGTGAAGAAATAAGGGTTCTGCGCGCAGAAGTGGATGAGCTGAAGAAAAAGCTGGCAGACTAGCGGTCTGGAGGCACAGCAGCTTAGCAACTTAGATGCAAAGCGATCTAGCGACTTAGAGGCGTAGCAATTCAGTAATTCGCCTAAATTGCTTTACCGCTAGAGGGCTTTACATCTAAACTGCTTTGCCTCTGAGCCGCTATACCTCAAAATTACTGATTTTCTACATATGAAATACGCTGAAAATATAACAGATCTTATCGGCAACACGCCTCTGGTCAGGATAAATCGAGTGGCAGGTGCCGGCCTTGGCATAGTCTTGGCTAAGCTTGAATATTTTAATCCGATGTCCAGCGTCAAAGACCGCATTGCTATGGCAATGCTGGACGCGGCGAGCCGTAGCGGGCTAATAAAAGAAAAAAGCCTTATAATCGAGCCCACCAGCGGTAATACCGGCATAGGCCTGGCTTTTATCTGCGCGGTGCGCGGCTACAGGCTTATACTGACCATGCCGGAGACTATGAGCGTGGAAAGACGCAAAATACTGAAGGCCCTTGGAGCGGAAATAGTGCTTACACCCGGGGCCGGGGGCATGAAAGGGGCGATAGCAAAAGCTGGTGAGCTTATGGCCGCCAATCCCGGCTCTTTTATGCCTCAGCAATTTGAAAATCCGGCCAATCCGGAGATACACAGGAAGACCACTGCTGAAGAGATTTGGAAGGACACTGACGGCACGATAGATTATTTTGTGGCCGGGGTAGGGACCGGGGGGACTATTACCGGAGTTTCGGAGGTGCTGAAAAAGCGCAGGACCGGAGTCAGGATAGTCGCGGTGGAGCCATTTACCTCAGCTGTCCTTTCAGGGGAACCGGCAGGGCCGCATAAAATACAGGGTATAGGCGCGGGTTTTGTGCCGTCCGTGCTCAAAAGAGAGAATATAGACGAAATTATCCGGGTTCATGACGATGAGGCCGGGCGTATGGCCAGGCGCCTGATGGCCGAAGAAGGTGTATGCGCCGGAATCTCAGGCGGGGCTGCCATGCACGCCGCGGCGCTGGTTGCCGCCAGGCCTGAAGCCGCAGGTAAGATTATTGTGGTCCTGCTGCCGGACAGTGGTGAGCGCTATCTGAGCACCTGGCTGTATGATGCACTAGAGGGTTAGCAACTTAGATGTAAAGCGATCTAGCAGTCTAGGATCACAGCAATTCGGCAATTTGGCTAAATCGCTTTACATCCAGACTGCTTTGCCTCTAAATTGCTGATCCCTTGACGATTTGGTTCATATTATGAAAATAAGGAAAAGGATTAAAATATTGGGTCTGATGTCCGGGACTTCGGCGGACGGGCTTTCGATCGCCTTGTGTTCTGTCGGGAAGGACGGCGGAGCCTTAAAAGTTACGGCCTGCAAAACTTACGCTTATGGCGCCGGCCTGCAGGAGAGGATACTGGCAGCCAAGAATATGCGGGTCCCGGAACTTTCCGAACTTGATTTCGAGCTGGGTCGCATTTGGGCCGGGATGATCAGGCGTTTTTGTCTGGCACATAAAATCGCGTATAAAAATATCGCGGTCATCGGCTCGCATGGTCAAACCATCTATCATCGGCCCGGTGTGAAGGGGAATACCTTGCAGATAGGCGAACCGGCGTTCATAGCTGAAGAGACCCGGCGGCCGGTGGTCTCGGATTTCAGACCGGCAGACATCGCGGCCGGAGGGGAAGGCGCCCCGCTCATTCCTTTCATGGACGAGTATTTATTCGGGGGGGGCAAACCTGTTGCGCTGCAGAATATAGGCGGAGTGGGTAATATCGCGTTTGTGGGGAAAGGAGTAGAAACTTCAGGCTTTGACACCGGCCCCGGCAACTCTCTGATGGATACTGCCGTGGCTGCGGCTACTGGCGGGAAAATGGCGTATGATAAAGATGGGCTTCTGGCCGCGGCTGGGAAGGCTAGTCGCGATAAGGTTGATAAACTTCTTAAACTGCCATTCTTCGCGCTCCGGCCGCCTAAGTCGCTGGACCGGGACGCTTTTTCAGGCGAGCTCCTCAGGAAACACTTTGGGCGGATATATTCCGGTAATTTAAACGACACGCTGGCGAGCCTTAACCTGTTTACCGCCGCTTCCATCGCCCTGGCTTTCAGAAAATATGCACCGGCCGGAACCGGAAAAATCATAGTCAGCGGAGGAGGCGCGCTGAACCCCGTCCTTATGCGCAATATTGCATTGGAACTGCCCGGAGTGAAAGTTGAAAGCGTTGCCGCCTGCGGCATTCATCCGCTGGCGAAAGAGCCGGCCTGTTTCGCGCTGATGGCATGGCTGGCGCTTCATGGGCTGGTGAACCATTGCCCCTCAGCTACCGGCGCCCGCGGCCCTCGCGTGCTGGGGAAACTTATATTGTAAAATGTATATGATGAAAGATCATAAAGCCGTTTTTTCAGGAGACCTTAAGAATATCCTCAAAGGCGTTTCCAGGACACTTTACCTCAGTATTAAAATCCTGCCGGAGCCGTTGAAGACCTCTATGGCGATGGGATACCTTGTCGCCCGCACCATGGATACCGTGACGGATTGTCCCGCTCTGGACGCCGGCGGCAAGCGTGAGATGCTGTCTCTGTTCAGGGGGCTTGAGAACAAAAATAACGCCTGGGCGCTGGGCGGCCGTATAAAGCAGGCGGCGCAGAGTATTTCCAATCAGAAAGAAAAAAAATTGCTTTTTAAATTTGAAAAGATAGCCGCTCTTTACGCCGCTTTTTCCGAGTCGGAGCTGGCCCCTCTTAAGGCGCTGGTGGACGGCGTGGCTAAGGGGATGGAGATGGACCTTGACGCTTTTGGCCGCGACGGCGTGGTCGCGCTAAAAAACGATGACGATCTTAAAAAGTATTGTGTCCTTATCGGTGGGGAACCCGGTATTTTCTGGTCACGGCTTTATCGTGAAACCATCCGCCGTAATAATATCAGTTTCGGAAAGTTCCCTTCGGAGCGAGATGCCGGACTTATCGGCTCTGCCCTCCAGATAACTAATATTCTGAAGGATATGTCCGCCGATTTGCGCATAGGCCGCTGTTATCTGCCCCGGACGGATCTGGATAGCGTGGAACTTACACCCGGAGATCTGCTTGATCCCGCGAAAATGGATCGTCTGCGCCCTGTGGTTTATAAGTGGATATGCTGGGCAGTGGATCAGCTGGATTTGAGCGAGGAATTTCTGGCTTCTATTCCCAAGACGGAGCTGGCGCTGCGGGCCGCTTTTATCTGGCCAATATACTGGGCCATGGATACTCTGCAGGAAATAGCGAAAGCGAACCTTCTTGACCCTTTATGCTGTCCGAAGATAAAACGGAGCAGGATCTACTCCACCATAGCGAGCACTCCCCAGTTGATCCTTAGCAATACCGCTTTTGCAAGGGGCTACCGGTTCAGAAGGGAGACTCTGATAGTCGCGATATCCGGCAGATAATATGAAAAGAGAAAACATGAAACTCACGGCCGCAGTTATATCCGCCGTTTTTATCCTTTGCTCCTGCGCTGCGCATAAGGGCGAGCTGCTGATTGAGGAAGAGCGGCGAGCCGGGCTGGAAATGCAATCCATTCAGGATATGGTCGCTTCCCGGGCCATTCCACCCGTGGAATTTGAGCTCGGTTCCGCGATGCTCCTTAGAAGTTCTTTCGATCTCCTTGACCGCGTAGCTCAGATCCTTCTGCGCCATCCCAAGCTTAAGCTCATAGTGGAAGGGCATACGGATGATACCGGCGGCGACGAGTGGAATGAAAGGCTTTCTCTTGAGAGGGCCGGGTCAGTGAAGCAGTATTTGGCCGCTAAGGGTATCTATCCGGATTCTATCAAGGTTTACGGGTTCGGGCATACCCGCCGCATTACGGAGGACACTTCGGAGCGGGGGCGGGCCCTGAACCGCAGGGTGGAATTCTTCCTCACGAACAGAGATTGGGAAACCGTTTTTTGACCCGCAGTCTTTTTATAATGTAACGCCTAGCCGGTTAGCTTTGGGTTTGAGAGCCGCAAAGTAGCCCAGTCGGGGGGGCTTGTCCGGGGTTGGGATTCGCAGGACCAGGGTCGCCAGCGCGGCGCCCTTCCGGACCTCGGCTCCACCGCCGATAAGCCCAAGTCGCCTCCGGTACGGTCCCGCAAACCCCAACCCCGGACATCCCTCCATTTTAACCCTTAATGGTCCCCTGACTATTAGCCCAGCGCTTTCTGAAATTAATATAGATCTACCCCGCCCTAAATATTGATTCATCTATAATTCATCCACCCAGTGGTAAACAAATATCCCAAAAATGAGGCCTAAGAGTCCCATAACATGTGGCATCCCGCTTATATGTGTTCAGGTGTCTCCCAAGTTTATCATAGTGGTATCTGATTTAATTATTGCTTTGCCACTTGTGCCCGCACTTTTTGCATATATAAACATAGTCGTCTAATCCCAGCATACAGATTGCTAGGGTTTTTTGCTGGCATTTTGGGCATTCTTCTTGGGGGCATATTTTGGCTTTTTTCTCATCCATGTCATGTACGCTCCCAGTACGAATTTCACCGCAATGTGCACATTGATTATTCATTAACCCCCACCCATCCTTTTTTTGTTTATTGACTGAAGCTGCGCAACTACTTTATTTGCTAGGTGTTCACAACCTTTTGAGCATATAAAAGTTCCTCCAGCATTAAGAAGGCTTTTGGTTGTTTTGATTATTCCTCCGCAAGGCAGTTTTATTTTAATTTCTGATTTCATTTAACGCTCCTTTATTACTGAATAGTGATTAGTAATTTTACGGCAATGCCGGTGTGCTGGGGTCCGGGCTTGTTAAAAAGGGTGTGTATGTTATATAGCTGGCTGAGCTGAGGCTGTCGTTTTTGTCAAATATCATACTGTCTATTTCGGAGGCATTGGTGGTGTTCCAATAGTTGTTAATCGCTGTTATTTTTGCGTTTGTATATCCTACTGGTAAAAGCAATGCGACTCTGTCTGTGCTTAAAAAACTATTATAGGCGACAATTGTTTCAGAGGTGTCATAGCTAGCCCAGTTTTTAATTGCATAAGTTTGGGGGCCGAAAGCACCACTATATTCTGTCGCTTGCTGAAAAAAGACATTATTTCTTACATATACTTTGATATTGTTACTTGTGCCTACAGAAATCCCCCCAGAGTTAATAAAAATATTTCTTTCAATGTAACAATCAGATGTTGGATACCATAAATATATATTCTGGCCGCCAGGTATGTTTTGAAGTTTTGAATCTTTTAATGTTAAATTTCCATAAGCCGCATTCCCGTTGTAATAGAAATACTCTGCATTAATATCGGCAAATTGTATATTGATGGAATGGAATTGTGTTGAAATACCTTCAGGGCGTATGAAGACGTTGTCGAAAAATATTCTCGAAGAGTTATTCCCAATGGCATTCATGGTGCCAAACACCTTTATTACTCCACCCTGTATCACCACACCAGGCTGAATTGTAAGGGTTGCCCCATAGGCAAGTTGTACAACGCTTGTAAGTATATAGGGTGAGTTCGCTAATGTCCAAGTAGTATTTACGCTAATGATTCCTCCTACGGCAGTGCCTGGAGTAGTGGCGGAAACCACTGTTGACTGCGCGGAACAGTTGCCCGCGGCGTCACAGGCGCTTACTGTATAAGCGTAGGCAGTAGCCCCCGAAAGAGAAATATCATTATATGTGGTGCCAGTTGGTGTAGCTATTGGCGCTATGCCGCCGTCGCGATATATTTTATACGTTGTCACCCCAACATTGTCTGTTGAGGCGGACCAACTAAGATTAATTTGGCTACTACTAGCAGCTACGGCTGTAAGTCCGGCCGGCACGGTAGGGGCCTGTATATCGGTACTGGCAGAAGCCGAGGTAGACTGTGCGGAACAGTTGCCCGCGGCGTCACAAGCGGTAACCGTGTAAGAGTAATCGGTTGAGGCTGTGAGGCCGGTGTTGTTGTAAGTGGTGCCGGTTGGAGTGGCGATTGGTATAACGCCGGCGTTCCGGTAAATCCTGTAACCTGTCACACCGATATTATCGGTAGAGGCAATCCAACTGAGATTGATCTGGCTACTGCTCGCAGCCACAGCTGTGAGGTTGGTGGGCGTGGTGGGTGACTGTGTATCTAGTAAGGCCGACTTTCTTACAATCACTTTTGCGTCTACTTTATCGGCTGTTTTTTTTGCTGCTTTTATAAGGCCGAAGCTGAGGCCGGCGTAAACTGCCACTGGGATAATAAAAATGATGGAAAGACCAATAATAAATTTTCGCATATGGTTGTGGGGTGTTATTTAAAATGCCAGTAAATTCCCATATTTAAAACATACTCAAGGTTGCTCGCAGATTCTGAAAATTTGTCATCGCTTAAGCTAATATACATGGGAGCGAAGTCCATAAGTAAACCGATATGGCGGGTCAAGAAAATTTCTCCGCCGACAAAAGCCCCTCCGGCGAAGCCCGCGCCCTTACTCGCTTTACCCTTGAAGGTTATATAATCTGTTTCTAATCCGAAAAACAGGCGCGGGTTTGAGGCTTGTGTAAAATAGCGGTAATATCTGGGGCCAACGGCAAGAACTCCGGAACCGGATTGAGCCCTTAACTCCCATGCGCTTTTGCCGCCGGTCACATATTTTAGCGATGCGCCTGGGTAGAGAACCCCCAACGCCCAGCTCCCCGAGGCAGGAGTATTCCTTATTATTCCAGGAAATTGTGTCGTGTGTGGTTGTGTTATCTGTTGAGGTTGGCGACTCTCTTCCGCCACTTTTTCTGGGTTTTCGTTTTTTGAAAGCATTCTGACCATCTGTCCGCACAAGTCCGGAATATCCTCCCGGCTTTGAGTGGAGAGCTTTTCCCCCGATACGACTTCGCCTGTTTCCACATCCACAAAGCGGATATTTAGAGTGTAACTATCACCCATTTTCACCACACTGCCCACGGCAACCAGTTTTGCCCCTAAAATCTTACCTATTCCGATAGCTGTATTTTGGTCTATTGCCCCGCTTAGGCCCAGTTTTTGCTCGTCTAGCACCTGTTTTAGCATACTGCGTTCAACTACGGTATATTTTCCGGTTTGCATTAAGGTGGTCCGCAATATTTCTGCGGCGCCTTCTCCCAAGTCGGCTGAGTCACCTATGGTTTTAAAATCAAGAACCGCCATTTTAGTTTTATCTTCTGCGGCAAATGATGGCCTGCCGTAAAATACGACAAGTATGATGGGTAAAAATATTTTCAGAAAAAGAGTGCGCATTGTTATGTGACTCGAACGCTAAAGAATTTACCGCTTGCCCCTTGGATCTTGTGAGGATTATTATACTAAACAATGTCTATAAGACAGTATAGCAATATAGTCTTTTAAGATGTTTTGACTTAAATTCATTAACCGTATAATGTCTTAAGGACAAAATGGAGAAACAATTGCTGATTTTGATAGGCACGCGGATAAAGGTCTTAAGGAAACAAGCCGGATTGACCATTAGTCAGCTTGCTGAAATGGCTGATATGGATGGAGGTTTTCTTAATTATATTGAAAACGGTAAAAAAACCCCCAGTTTGGACACGTTGGGGAAATTATCCAATGCCCTTAATATTTCTCTTGCCGAAATATTCTCAAAACGAATTTTTAAGGTTGAAAACGCTTTTGATCATCAAGTGGCTAATCAGGTCCGAGCTATCTTAATGGGTAAAACAAAGGAAGATAAAGAAAAGTTTTTAACGGTTTTAAAAAGTTTAAAAAATAAAGAAATCCTTGCTGCTGTTTCCCGGATACTCCGTGCAGCTAATAGGACCCACCGCTTAAAATAGATACGATAGTTTCCGTAGTGCTTTTTAGTAATACGCCATATAGCCCAGCTTCCGCAGTAATGACGGAGATAGTAAGTCGCCACTGCATGTCATTTTAAACACTAAAACCCCTTTCCCCCGACGAGGGGGGCAAATTAAAAGTCATTAAAAAGTTGTTTTTAAGTTTACCGCTGAAGGATGCTAAGGGTGGGTTGTTCCGCTTTATTAATAATGGGCGGGATACAACATTGTTTATATCGGAAACGATGAAAACGATAAGTTGCGGGACCATCAAGTGCGTGAGTTTTATGGAGAGGTGGCACCGAATAATTGGAGGGGTGACGGGGCCGGACCTTTTCGTCCCGCAGTCGGATGAGGGAAGCGAAAAGACCCGGCCCCGTCAGGACCCCAAACTTGCAACGGTGCCAGGCCCCGACTGGGAATCTTGCGCCGCTCAATATCTCAAAATCCATCAGTCCGGCGTTATCTCAGGTTAGCCGGCCTTGGTCTGATACTTGTAGGCGAATTTGGAGCGCTTGTGGGGGGGCGTTATCTGGTGCTCCGACCACTCAAAGTTCTTGCCGGCTATCCTTATCTGGTCCCCGGGCAGCACTCCCGCCTTCTTCAGGGCCTTGTCCAGGCCGATAAGCTTAAAGATCCGCCTCAGGCGGTTGATCGAGTCGGGCTGGTTGAAGTTGGTCATGGCGATTATGGTGGTCAGAGTGTCGCTGTTCGCCTCCATCAATCCGTCCTCAGCCATGCTTATCGTGAAGCCCTCTTTTACCGGCTTGTGCAGAGCAGTCGCGTCCAGGTCCAATTCCGGCTTATAGACTACCGGCTCCTTTATTTTGGGCAGGAGGGCTATTATGTAGTCCAATAGGCCTGTGACCCCGAGCCCGGTGACGGCGGAGATAAGGAACACAGGGTGTTTTTTGTATTTTTTTACCAGAGCCGAGTGAACTTTCTTCGCTTCGGGAAGATCGGCTTTTGTGACCGCTATAATGCGTTGTTTCTTCGCCAGCTCGGGATGATAAGTCTTAAGCTCTTTGGCGATTACCGCCACAGAGTCTACTGGCTTGAATTTTCCGAATCCCGCCGGGTCCACCAGGTGTATCAGCATCTTGGTTCTGAGAACATGCTTTAAAAACAGATCTCCAAGGCCCTTGCCTTCGTGTGCGCCCTCTATCAGACCGGGTATGTCGGCGGCGGCAAAACTCTTGCTTTTGTGTGACACTATGCCCAGATGGGGGCTTAGCGTGGTGAAGGGGTAGGCCGCGATCTTGGGCCTTGCGGCGGAGATCGTGGATAGCAGGGTTGATTTGCCGGCGTTGGGAAAGCCCACCAATCCCACATCCGCCAGAACGCTCAGTTCCAGATCGGCCGTGAATTCCTGGCCCGGCTCACCATTTTCAGAAATCTTTGGAGCGGTGTTGAATTTGGTCTTAAAAGAGGTGTTTCCGCGCCCTCCGCGCCCTCCGCGGGCGGCGAGGAATCTGTCACCGTGGGATTTCAGGTCCGCTACCACGCGTCCTTCGAACTTTACGAGGGTGCCGCACGGCACGTACATTAATATATCCGCGCCCTTAAGGCCGCTCATGTTCTTGCTCTGGCCGGGGCCGCCTTCAGTGGCTCTGATATGCGGGTGGTTGGCGATTTCGTGCAGTGTGGTGATATTGGTGGAAGCCTCGAAATATATGTCTCCGCCCTTGCCGCCGTTCCCGCCGTTCGGGCCGCCGTAGGGCACGAACTTTTCTCTACGGAAGGAGGCGCAGCCGTCGCCGCCCTTTCCCGCCCGTAAATAAACCCTGGCGGTATCGACGAAATCAGTGCGTTCGGAATGTCCTTGTTTTTGCATAAGTAGAGCTCTTTTTTGTAATAAAAAACCTCCTAATTGATTTAGGAGGTTTTTAAATAGCGGCGGGGTTTATTTTGCGACCTGAGGATAAACGCTTATCTGCTTCTTGTTGCGCTTTGCCCACTCGAATTTAACCACGCCAGTCACTTTGGAAAAGAGTGTGTCGTCGGAACCGATTCCCACATTGAGGCCGGGCAAAAACTTAGTGCCCCGCTGTCTTACCAGCACTTCGCCGGCTTTGACATTCTGGCTGCCGTAGCGCTTGACGCCAAGGCGCTGCCCGTGACTATCTCTTCCGTTAGTTGATGAACCTTGGGATTTTGTTCCTGCCATAATTAAAAACCTCGTTGTTGCGCTGCGCGCGCCTGATTGTTCAGGACAACTGAATTTCTTTTACCTGAAGTTCAGTCAGTTCCTGACGATGGCCCGAGCTTTTCTCATAGGCCTTTTTGGGACGTTTTCTGAAAACGATAATTTTGTCGCCTCTGAGGTGTCTTACGACCTTGGCCGTTACTTTAGCCGAGGGAGACTTGCCGGTGGTCGCGCTCTTTTCTTCCTGAGACGCGGTCCACAACGCCTTGAAAGTCACTTCCTCGCCAGCTTTAGCCGTGAGTCTTTCTACCTGCAAAATTTCGCCGGGGATTACCCAATACTGCTTACCGCCTGTTTCGATTATTGCGTACATAGTATGTATATGTTAGCAAAACAAACATTTTTTTGCAATCAAAATCACCGTTGAAATCAGCGCCCAAAAAAAGGATAATTGAACTTAATGAGCAACTTCCCCAGGATTCCGGTGCTGGTCTACCATAAGATAGCCGCCCCCTCTGAATATGACGCCAATCCAAACACCTGCGTCACGCCCGCCAATTTTGAGATGCAGATGAATTTGATGGCCCTGATGGGTTACAGAACCGCGGATCCCGAGGAATACTTGAAAGCTAGAATGGGCTTGGAGTATAAGCTCCCTAAAAAACCGTTTCTTATAACTTTTGACGATGCCTTTGCAAGCGTGTTGACCCGGGCGCTGCCGATTTTGGAAAAGAAAGGTTTTTCTGCCGCGCTCTTCATGATCTCGTCCGGTTTCGGCCGCAGCGCTTTCTGGGACGGAGAACCCGCTGATTCCCCCAACAGGCTGCTTGAACCGTCCGGGCTTAAAAAGCTCAGGGACGCGGGCTGGGTAATAGGATCACACGGAGTTTCCCACAGGAATTTTAAAGATATGGACGGCCTCTCGCTGAAGGACGAGGCTTTACTCTCTAAAAAAAAGCTGGAGTCGGCGCTGGGCTCAGAAGTCTCATGGTTCGCCTACCCTTACGGGGCTTATACCCCGGAGGCTAAGCGCGCCCTGGCCGAAGCCGGCTATAAAATAGGCTTTGCCACGGAGGAGGGGGACGGAGACCTCTTCGCCGTCCCGCGCCGCATTATAAGCGGAAAAAGCGGGCTTTTAAATTTCTCGTTACGCCTGCGTCAGGCGGGGAAGATCTCTGTCCGATGAACCTCGCCCTGATCCTGCACGCGCTTTCAATTAACAACGGAGTATCGCGGGTGGTCTTGTCGCATGCCAGGGAATTTTCCGCGTTGGGCCATGAAACCCATATTTACGCTTCCCGCCTGCTCCTGTCGCAAGAAGATAAGCGGAATCTGCCCCCGAATGTTTTTTTGCACCGGTTCCCCTGCCTGCGAGGCTCCAACAGGATCTGGGCCACGCCTTTTGGGGCTCTTCTGCCGTTTCTTAATGGCAGTCACGACCTGGTTATCAGCCATCTGCTGACCGTATGGCAGGATGTTATCGTAATGCATAACGACCCGCAGCCGGTTGAGGTGGAAAAGATGTCGCTCGTGCCGTTCACTATGGATCGGCCCCGCCTGCGCACCAAAAACAGGTTCATGCGTACTTTTATAGAGAAGAAGCGATTTGCTCCGGAGCGCTATAAAAGCGCGGTGGCTTTTTCCGCGCGTTCCGCCGGAGAGATAGCCCGAATATACGGTGTTGCCCATGATCGGATAAGGATAATACGGCATGGGGTTGACTCTTCGCGGTTTTCACCGGCCTGGCGCATGGCCCGCCGCGCATCAGCGCGCGCGCTGCTGTCTCTGTCCTCCGACGAACTGGCGTTTATTTATATAGGCGATTCCTGGAAAGGGCTTGAATTCGCCATTAAGGGTATTGCCGCCGCCCGTTGCTGTAAAAAAAGCGTTCTCATAGCGTCCGGGCCTTTTCACGGGGAGAAATTTTCAGCCCTGGCAGGCGAGCTGGGGCTAAGGCTGATCTGTAAGAATGATTGGTCTGATATACGCGATCTTTATAGCGCGGGAGACGTCTTTATAAATCCGACGCCAATGGACACTTTCGGTCTGGCGGCGCTTGAGGCGATGGCGATGGGGCTTGCAATAATTACCACCAAATACGCGGGGGTAAGCGAATTTTTTAAGGACGGAGAGAACTCTTTTATACTCGAATGTCCCTGGGACACGCGGACTATCGCCGAGATGTCTGATCGCCTTTGGGATCCGGCTTTTAGGAATAGTATCGCCGGCCGGGGAGCCGAACTGGCCGCAGGCCTTTCTTGGGATCAGCCGGCTCGTGACCATCTTGCGCTCTATCAGGAAATAATAGAGGCAAAGAAACTTAGAGGCAAAGCGATCTAGAGGCAGAGCCGTCTGGATGCAAAGCAATTTACGGCGAGAAGCAGAGCCGTCTGGATGTAAAGCGGTTTAGCTAAATTGCCGGCCTGTTGTGCCTCTAAGTCGCTAGATCGCTTTGCCTCTAGACTGCTAGATCGCTTTGCATCTAAGTTGCTGAACTGCTGCTACTCTCCCGATGCCCGAAAGGCCTAGTAAATGCCGGGTCGTTGGCCACTTACGCCCCTCCTGTTTTTAAGCGATACTATATAAGCAATCGGTCATATAATGTGTGGAGAGATTACTATTATGAAAAAATATTCCAAGATAGCGGTTTTTTGTTTCACTCCGTTTTTTGTTTTTCCATTTTGCGCTTTGGCGGCCGGAGACGCCAGTCTGCTGACGGTGAGTCCCTCCACTCAAAGGGAAGTAGCTACTTCCGGAGAAAAGGTCAGGGACGCATCCGCCGTATCATCCCCGATTGCTGAAAAAAATTATGCCAATACCGGCGCCGTGTCTTCTGAAGTCAAAAAAACGAAAGGTAAAGTTGATGGCAGAGGCTATACCGAGTTTGACGATTTCAATAATGTCAACGACCCGCTTTATCGTGAAGGCGCGAAAGTCCTTCTGAAAAAGGCCATTGATGAAGACCTTTCCCCTAAGACCGGGAGACCGGAACTCCTGCGGGATGCGCCAGCTGATATCCCTTCCGCCACGGTCCGGCCGGTCCCGATAAAGGCGGAGGATGAAAACAAGGCCCCGATATTTACGCCGAAAAAAAACCGTCTGATAAAATTGATTCCGGCGGACCCCGTTAAAAGCAAGTCAACGCTGTAAAGAATGCCGTTTGCAGAACAACGGCTGCCGTTAGCTATTCGCCATTGGCCATTTGCTTTAAGGAGTGCCTTGATTTTTTCGCGTATGGCCTAAAGCATATGGCTTACGGCATTTTTGGCGCGAAGCGCCGGAGACTTTTGCGTTTGCATGCCGGTTCCAGAAGTAATAAAATAGAATAAGTAACCTTGGAGGCAATATGCTCAGAGACACGTCTGACCTTTTTACTAACACCGTTTTGCAGGTATGGGCCAATTTCGTTACCCACATCCCGGCCCTCATAGCCGCCCTGATATTCATCGTCTTCGGTTTGTTTCTCGCCAGGGCCTTCAGCTCCCTCCTGGAGCAGTTCCTTCGGAAAATAAAACTTGATTCATACACCAGTCAGATAGGCATAAATGAAATAATGATGCGCTGCGGTTTCGGCCGCTCGCCTTCCGCCATTCTGGGATTCATCGTTTATTGGGCGCTTATTATGGTGTTTTTTGTCACGGCGGCCAATATCCTTAATCTCAGTGTCATCTCTGCCATAATGGAACGCTTTATTTTAATTTTTATCCCCAAAATAGTGGCGGCCATCTTCATCGCTTTCGGCGGCCTTATGTTCGCGAAGTTTATGGCTGATGTTGTGACTAATTCCGCCACGGCTAATAACCTTCGGGGAGGGAGATCTCTTTCCAAAATAGTGAACTTTGTAATTCTTGTCTTCACCGCTATAGCCGCTGTGGAACAGCTTGGAATAGAGATGAAGATAATACGCTCCAGTCTGAATATCTTATTCGCCTCGCTGGGTCTGGCCTTCGCCATCGCGGTCGGTTTAGGCGCTAAGGATATCGCCCATGGCATAATCAAAGGCATGTTTACCGAGAATAAAGACGAAAAATAGAAGTAATGTTGGAGTTGGCGAGTTCTTATAACTAATAAAAAGGCCCGGAATTTGTTCCGGGCCTTTTTAATTGGTTGTTATCCGCTGCCGTTCTAGTCCAGATAATCCCTGAGCATCTTACTTCGTGAGGGGTGGCGAAGCTTCCTTATCGCTTTGGCCTCTATCTGGCGCACGCGCTCGCGCGTAACGCGGAATATCTTGCCCACTTCCTCCAAAGTCCGCGGGTAGCCGGATTCTATGCCGAAGCGCAGCTTTATTATTTTGGCCTCTCTGTCGGTCAGTGTGTCGAGTATCTTTGTCACTTCCCGGCGTCTAAGCAGGTCCATGGCCGAGTGGGACGGCGGCAAGCCGCCCTTATCCTCAATAAAGTCTTCAAGATGTGAATCCTCGTCTTCGCCTATCGGTGTGGACAGCGAGATGGGATCCTGCATGATCTTAAGGGCGTTCTTCACCTTGTCCATGGAGATGTGGAGGTGTTTTGAATATTCCTCTATCGCGGGATCGCGGCCGAATTCCTGCCGGTACTTCCGGGTGACTTTCATGAGTTTTGAGACCATTTCCTTCATGTGCACCGGGATACGGATGGTGCGGGCCTGGTCGGCTATGGCGCGGTTTATGGACTGGCGTATCCACCAGGTCGCGTAGGTTGAGAACTTGAAGCCGCGCTTGTATTCAAACTTTTCAACGGCTTTCATAAGGCCCAGACCGCCCTCCTGGATCAGGTCGGAAAGTTCAAGGTTTGAATTGACATGTTTCTTGGCGATGGATACCACAAGCCGCAGGTTCGCCTTAATGAGCTTAAGTTTGTCCTGCAGGATCTGGTCTTCGAGAAAGGTGATCTTATCGTTCAGAGTCATGAAGTCGTCCGGACTTATCGGCAGCGTCCGGATGAGATGTTTTTCGCGCTCTTTTATGGCCGCGATATTATCCAGTGCCGCTTCCACTTCAGTCGGGTTGTAGCCCCACTTGGATCTAAAGACGCCGGGTTTCATGCGGTTCCTGCGCACCAGTTCGTAGTCGATCCTCAGTTTGCCGAAGTCGCCGTACTGCTTCTGGTATTTTTCCAGTTCCGTGCGGTATTCCTTGATCTTGTGCGCCAGGTTCTTGATCTTGTTGGTTAGACGTTTTATTTTTTCCTGATTGAGGTCAAGATTTATTATTGTCTTAACTATATCCTTGCGTTTTTTATCTATGATCGCGGCGATATTTTTCTTCTGCTCGTTGGGCAGCTTGGGCTTATTGAAACGCTCGGTAAGCTTGGCTATTTCTTTTTCGGTTTTCGTGATAAGGTTGGCGACATTCTTCATCTTGCGCTTCATGGCGGAGAGTTCCTGGTTGGATTTACGGCCGCGGGGCATAAGCTCCTTGGTCGTCATCTCCTCCTGTTCGATAAGATTTTCCCAGTTGCGTATCTCCCTCATGGTTATGGGGGATTCCAGCACCAGCATGCGGAGTTCTTTCTCGCGCTCGCGGGAGTTTCGGGCGAGCGTTACTTCCTCGTCTCGGGTCAGAAGCGGGACTTTGCCCATTTCGGAGAGATACATCCTTATGGAGTTTGAAACGTCCGGTGCCGAGTCCCACTCTTCAGTGTACGCTTCACGTTCTGCCGCCGCGACCATCTTGAATTTTTTGCGATCCACAACCTCGATGCCGAGGTCCTCAAGAGTGCCCATGAGAGTATCTATTTCCTCGCTGGACATTGAGGCGTTGGTTAGAGAACGATTTATCTCTTCAAGGGTGATGTATCCATGCTCCTTGCCGAGTTCCACAAGGTCTTTTAAAGCCTTTCGTGCCTGCGCCATAGTATTTCTCTCCTTCTCCGTTTCATTTAGCTGGGTTAAATTCACTCAAAATCTGTTTTAGCCGTGGTCTTGAGGAGCGCCGAAAGGGCCATGTATTCCGCCATCTCGGTCTGTTTCAGAGAACCAATGCGGCTTTTAAGTTCTTTCCTCTTGCGCTCAAGTGAAAGTCTGCGTATTGTTTCCGCGGCCCTGGCCGCGTTCTGGGGAGTGTTAACGTCCGGTCCCAATTCTTCTACTGAGAGTTTCATGATAAGCGCGGCATACTCCGGGAAAAGTTCGATCAGTCTGGAAATAGTTTTAGAAGGATCAGAACCTTCCATGTCTCTGATGGCCGAAAATACGCTTTTTGAAATAGGGCTCAGGAAGTCGGGCGCCGTCAGCTCTTTGGCTTGGGAGATCAGGGATGGGTCTTTTATCAGCAAGTGGATAAATCCCTGCTCTATGGCCGGCACTTCCGGAAGTTTTGGGGTTTCAACTTCCCGATTCCTGCCGCCGGAGGGTCCGCTCGCGGCGTAGATGGATTTTTTCTTAAGCTGGCGCAGTACCGATTCCTGGGTTACATCAAAGCGGTTCGCCAGAGTTTTCACCCATTCGCTTTTAAGTATCTCATCGGTCTGCTTTATCACGGTGTCCAGGAGCGCCTCTATTATTTTGGCTTTATCCTGGGATGCCATGACCCCGGTACGGTCGCGCAATAGAGCTGAAATACGGAATTCGAGAGGGTCGGCGGCCTGCGCCAGCTTGGCGTCAAAGGCTTCCCGCCCGTATTCGTTCAGGTATTCGTCCGGATCCAGGTTTTCGCCCAGGTCAGCTACTTTTACGTACATGCCGGCATCCATGAATGTGTCCGAAGCCCTCACGGATGCTCTGATGCCGGCGTCATCCGCGTCGAACATGAGGATAGTATCCTTTGAGTATCGTTTTATAAAAGCGGCGTGATCGGTGGATAGCGCGGTGCCAAGCGGTGCAACGGCGAATGTGACGCCGTGCTGGTGGGCGGCTATTACGTCCATATAGCCTTCCAGGATCAGTATACGTCCTTCTTTACGGATTTGGGGCAGAGCTTCATAAATTCCGTAAAGAGTTCTACGTTTTGAAAAAAGAGGGGTTTCGGGGGAATTGAGATATTTGGGCTGCTGTCCGTCCTCCAGGGCCCGGCCACCGAAGGCCGTTATATCTCCGGCGGCGTTTCGTATGGGGAACATCACGCGGTTTCTGAAATAGTCAGAGACCAGCCCACTGGCGCGCAGGGAGCCGAGTCCAGCCGTTACTATCAATTCTTTTGAAAATCCTTGTCGCACAAGTTCAGAGGTGAGGGATTGTTCGTCGGGTGGAGCGAAGCCGAGCCCGAAGCACTCCACGGTTGCTTTGTTTATTTTCCTGCCTCCCAGATATAATCGGACCTTTTCTCCGTTGGATGAAAAAAGCAGTTTTTTGTAGAACTCAGAGGCCGCGGACATTATTTTTTTCAGGTCCAGGCGCTCGCGCTCCTTGGCGTTCAACTGGTGATACTCTGTTTCTGTCCACTGTATTCCGGCTTTCTGGGCAAGTTTTTTCAGGGCTTCAACGAAAGTCAGGCCTTCTATCTTCATTACGAAGGTGAACATGTCCCCGCCTTCACTGCAGCCGAAGCAGTAGAAGAACTGCTTGTCCTGGCTTACATTGAAAGAGGGTGTTTTCTCGTTGTGAAAAGGGCAGACGGCCTTATAGTTGCGGCCGGCTTTCCGGAGTTCTGGTATATAATCCCGCACAACATCCACAATGTCGAGTTTTTCCCTTATGGAATCTGAGATGCCGTGAGAATTCATTTTATATTAGCTGACTGGTTAGCGCTGCCCGCCCAATTATGATTTCAGGTTCCGGCCAGGACGATTAAAATGTCCCCGCGCCGCCTTGCGGAGCGCGGGGACAAGGCAAGACCCTGGTTAGTAAGAAGGTCTTCTGTTCTTACGCAGCTTGCGTCGCATTTCCTCTGATTTTAGCTTTCTTTTGAGGCTGGGGGAAAGGTAATGCTCCCGGCGTTTAATCTCTTTAAGAATGCCTATTTTTTCGCATTCATGCTTAAAGCGCCTGAGGGCCTCCTCTATGTTCTCTTCATCTCTGAGTTTAATGAACACCACAAATATCACCACCTTTTTTACAGAAAGTGTTTAGTGTCTAGTGGTGAGTGGATAGTCAACAAATCCTATCCGTTCACCGCTACGCGCTCCACATTTCCTTTTCCTTCACTCGTCACTAACCACCGGTCACTGTCTTTCTCATCCGGGAGGCCAGTTCATCTTGCGGCCGGCCAGCAGATGGTAGTGCAGATGGTCCACCGTCTGACCGGCTTTGCGGCCGTTATTGGCCACGAGCCTGAAACTTTCGGCCACGCCCAGTTTTTCCGCTATTTCTTTGGCAGCGTACTGGAGTTTGCCCAGAAGTTCAATGTCTTCCGGTGTCGCTTCAGAGAGCCGGAGGATGTGCTTCTTAGGGATGATTATGATATGAGTGGGGGCCTGGGGATTTAAGTCCTGAAAGGCCGCCAAGTCATCCGTCTCATGTACGAATCTTGCGTTAATTTCGTGTTCCGCTATTTTGCAAAAAATGCATTCCACCATTATTATTACTATATTTTATTAGTTTTGGCGGTATATAGCAAGGCTAGTCCGAAAGTGCGTAGTGGTCAGTGGTTAGTGAAAAGTGATTAGTAACTTATAAACACTACACTAAAACTCCGACAGGGGGAGCACGGATTCCTTAAACTTTCGGGGATTAAACTCCGATGGCAGCTTGGATTTAGAGCTTTTCCTTATTCTGACGGCCGCCACTCCGGCTTTGCGGGCCTGGATAATATCAGCGTCTGAAGCGGCGAAATACAGGATGATGGGGTTTTTTTCCAGAAATTCATATTTCTGATTCTCATTCGCGGCGAAAAAGAAGATATCGGACAGGGGTTTCCATCTTTGGACCAGGGAGTCGGCGCCAGCCGGATCTCTCTGGCAGAGAATGTCAACTTTAAAGCCGAATGCCCTAAAAAACCAGGCGGTCAGCCATGGCGCGGGCTTGGTGCGCTCAAGCTTGTAGGCCCGGTTAACAGCGTTCCAATAATCCTTGGATCCCGGCTCTACTTTCTCGTCCAAGGCGCTCTGGAAGGCGGGTGTGGAAAAAACAAGGCCGTCGTCATATTCAAATCCCACGCGAAGCCCCATAAGGGTGAAGACGCTGAAGAAAACCGCCCAAGTTGCGGCCAGAAAAGAAAATATTTTCAGGCGCAACATCCACTTTTTTAGAAAACCATCCAGAGCCTGCAGCATTATTTGGTCCTCGTTATCCTGATGAGATCAGGCTTCGGTGTCACAGTCCGGCGGGAAAAACACCAGCCAAGCACTTCTCTCAGGAACCGTCTGGAGTTGGCGAACTCGGTCGCGCTGGCAAGCAGAGAATAATCCTTGTCAGTCACGATGGAGTCCGGGACCGCTATCCGGTAGATATGGTCCGGCTTTACCGGCGCACCTTCGATCAGCATCAATTCCAGGGCCGCCCCGCGCATCCGGATCTCCATCCCGGCGACGCTGATGTCGCCGGAGGCCGTTTCTTCCATCACCCTTTGCAGGTCTGAGCCCCGTATCTTTACGAAAACCACGCTGGTGTCGAACGGAAGTGTTCTGTAGAGATCTCCGGTTGTCACGGGGCCTTTTAAAATATCTCCGCCCAGCACGGAATTGTTAATGATCGCGGCATTTGACTTCGCCCAGCGTTTCACGCAGTCTGCAGTGAAATTCCCGAGCGGGGAATCGACTACACCGCTGTTAAGTTTTGCGGCGGAGAGTGACGCGAGGGAATTTTCCGATTTCCGGATATCTGATGCGACCGTTCCCACGCGCTTTGAAAAAAGTCTTTTTATGAGCGCGCGCTGTCTGTTAACGGTTTCAAGAGTTGCCTCATCCTCACCGTATTTATCTCTTTCAAGACGGATGTTCCTGGACGCGATCCCAACTAACCGGCCCGTGCCCGGCTCGAAGGAGAGATCTATTCTGGCGACGGACATTGTTTTGTGAGGGGCTGCTACGATCCATGTCCTGTTTACGCGCAACGGTTTTTTTAGCCCGGGGTCGTCAGTGATAACCAAGTCTAACCTGGGAAGTTTATCCAGAAAGGAGGTGTAAAAATCCTTGCCGGCCTGCTTCTTGGGGTTGATGGTCAGAAGCATCACCGTGACGCGCGCCCCTGCTTCCTTCAACGATTTTAAAGAACGCGCTATCTCATAGCTTTCCTTCTCCAGTTTATAGTTGGAAAGGTGTCGCTGGACGTTGGCCTTTGCTGGCTCCATAACGGTTATAGCCAGTAACCCTATCCGTGTCCCGCCGGCATAAACGATCTGCTGGCTTTTTACGAAAAGCGGCTTTTTGTTATTTCGCAGATAAAGATTTGAAGCCAGAACCGTAAACGATGAGGCCCTTACCAGTTTTTCTAGGTCTGCCGGGGAAAGCGCAAGGTCTTCCGGCCCCAGAGCGGAAACCGTGTAGGGGATAGTGTTCATGCAGGCGGCTACCGCGCCGCCCTTGGTTAAATATCCTTCGGGAGTATCGGCGAACCAGTTGCCCAGGTCCACTGCTAACTTTGGGTTCTTTTCCCGGTCGTAAACCTTTCGCAATACAGCGTAGCCACCTATTTTGCCTTTTTCGCTTCCGGAATCAGGTTCCGGTCTTGACCACAACCAGCCTCCCGATCGGGCGGTGGCGTAGATAGCGATCTTTTCTGTCTTAGCGCAGGCTGAAAGCGAAAGCAGCATCAGAGCGGCGAGTGCCGGGCGGATTATCCCGCCGGGCCAATATTCGCGGCGTCCGGATTGCGTTCTGGTGCGCGTGTATCGGAGGATGTGTTTCATTTTTAAATAGAGGTCTGTGTTACGGGTTTGGCGCCTAATTCCCCAGCTTTATAAATCTGGGGCCTGACGGCAGCTTTAGCGGCGAGGTTTCGCGTATATCTTTTATCAGTAAATCCCTTACCGGCAGAGCTGTATCAGTGATATTGCTGCCTTCGTTAAAAGCCCTGCCGCCGGATCCTCCGCTGGTCAGATAATTGTTTGTGACTACCGTAAATACCGATTCCGGCGTTATAATCTTGCCGTCTCTCTCCAGGATGAGGTCCGTTATTTTCCCTTCCGGAGACAGCTTGAATTTTGCCGTAAGACCGGACATCTGCATTTTGGCTTTTCCGCCGCTGAGGTTGTATGTTAGCAGCTTGTGGAGCTGAGCCCCGGTCATTTTCAGCGTTACTAGAGTATTTTCAAAAGGCATAACCTGATAGATGTCACGCATTTTCAGGACGCCTTTCTTCATATCGGAGCGGATCCCAGCGGTGTTCTGAAAAGCCATCTCCGTGCCGGCCTGACGGCGCATGGCGTCGGTCATCCAGTTGCCGATGGGGGAATTGAGGCTGTCGGAGTCAAAGCCCAGGTCGGCTTCGCTGCTTCCCAGCGGCATATCCATTTCTTTATTCACCGACACGCTGAATTTTGTTATGGTTTCAGTGACTTCCCGGTCTTCTCCGGTCGAATCTGTCCAAAGGGGGATAAGCTCGTCCTTGGCGCCTTTAAATTTCCCCGTGACATCGTCGAATTCCAGATCTATCTTGCTGACATCGGTGAGCCCGAAGTAGCTCTCGGCTATCAGGACGCCGCTTTGCCTGTCGTAGTAGCCTTTCAGGAGCCCGACATGATTGTGTCCGCCTATCACCACGTTAGCGCCTTTGGCCGCCCTGGCTATCGCAAGAGTTCCATAGTCGGAAGTGTCGTCACTTGTGAATGTCCAGGTTGAAATATCCGCTTTGGGACCGATGCCGGCGCCGAATCCGAGATGGGTCAAAATTATAATGGCGTCCGGATTGAATTTTTTTACTTCCTGCGTCCATTTGGCGGCCTCGTTTTTTTCATCCCTGAACTCAAGGTGCTTTACATAGAGCGGAAAAGTGGAGGTGGTCGTGTGGGCGCCGGCGATGCCGATCACGGCTATCTTTTTACCGGCTTTTTCAATAATCACGTACGGTTTAAGATAGGATGGCGCCTTACCGATTTTTTTTATGTATACATTAGCTCCCAGCCAGGGGAAAGAAGAGCCTGAAAGCGCGATTTTCAGATTGTCTTCGTTATAGTCGTACTCATGATTGCCTACGACCGCGGCGGAGTAGCCAAGCTGGTTCATCAGGGTGACGGAAGCGACGCCCTTTGTGAGGCTGCCTTCCGGGGTGCCCTGGAAAGTGTCGCCGGAATCAAGCAGTATGTAAGGATTCTTTTCCCGGCTGACAAGCGAAGAAAGGGCCGCGAAACCGCCTATGGTCCGGGTGGAGTTCTCTTTGTCCCACCTGGCCGGCCGCGCCGAATACCAGCCGTGCACGTCGCTGGTATGGTAGACGGAGATGGTAAGGGCCGAAAGGTCGGGTCTGGCTGCGAAGATCAGGAACGAGAGGAGAATAAAGGTCTTTTTCATGGGGCTCCCTGTCGGAAAGGCTGGCTCAGCGCTGAAGGAACCGGTGCTATCCTATCAATCGCCGCCTCTTAAGCTATTACCTACATCCTACTAAATTTGGGACCGGCAAATAAAAACGCGGGAAGGTTTTGCCTTCCCGCGTTCGGTATCGCCGAAGCGTGGTTTAACGCTTGGAGAATTGGAATCTCTTTCTGGCTTTCGGCTGTCCGGGTTTCTTTCTTTCCACCATTCTGGGATCTCTGGTCAGGAACCCCGCTTTCTTCATGGAGGAATGGAAGCTGTCTCCGAGGCTGGCTATAGCGCGGGCCACGCCGTGACGAATAGCGCCGGCCTGGCTGGCGAGTCCGCCGCCGTTGACCTTAGCTATGCAGTCGAATTTCTGGTCTTTGGCCAGATCAAAGGGGGAAGTTATTACATATCTCAGGCGGGGGTTGTTGCCGAAGTATACTTCCGGGGTCTTGGTGTTGACGGTTACTTTCCCTTCGCCGTTCTGCACCAGTTTCACCTGGGCTATCGAAGTCTTCCGTCTGCCTGTCGCCATTATGATGTTTTTGTCCATGAGATTATCCTCTTATTTGGTCGAAGCTTTTTTGTCGGCTTTTGTTCCGTACTGGTCCTGTTCGCCGACGAACATCTTGAGCCTCTTCATGCGGCCGTGGCGCAGTTTATTCGCGTCGAGCATGCGTTTAACGGCGAGTTCCAGAACTTTCGTCGGATCTTTTTCCATCTGCCTCTTATAGGGAATGGTTTTTGCGCCGGCGGCGTAGCCGGAATGGCGGAAGTAAAATTTATCCTCTTCTTTGTTGCCGGTAACTTTTATTTTGGCGACGTTAGTCACCACTACGAAGTCGCCGCCGTCCATGGTGGGGGTATATGTCCGCTTATGTTTGCCTATAAGCAGAATAGCGATCTTTGAGGCGAGCCTGCCGAGGATCTGTTCCGTGGCATCGAAATAATGCCATTTCCGGGTTGTGTCCACTTCTTTAGCACTGGGCAAAGTTGTTTTTTGTATCATAGTACACAATTGTAACAATTTTTCCGCTTTATGTAAACTTTTATTCTCCGTTCCATATTTTTCCCTGGTTGCAGAAGCGTTTTTTCGCGACCCCGCCCGAGCCGAAAAAATCCGTGCTCCTGGTCAACTCAGAAATTTCGGAGTCGCCGGACCGGGAGCGTTCGATATAGGTGGACAGCGTGGAGGCCTCGGCGGAGCAGGTGGGGGGAGGGAAGTAACATAGGAAATACTTAACGCTCCGCTGCATTTTCAGAAGTCTTATGTCGCAGGGCGCTGATCGGAGGACATCGTCAGGGCAATCGGTCGCTTTCATCAGCCACAGATATTCAGATTCCGATATTTCCCTGAAACCGGCACTCATCAGCTTTTCGGCCTCGGCTGTAAGCTTTTCCTCTTCCGGGGTCGAAACGGCTTCGTAATGCATAAGCCAGGTCTTCTCGCCGGTGACCGCCAGCCAGTAGGCCTGCATGCCTTCCATGGTCAGGCGTCCGCCCGGATCAAAAATAGGGAGCCCCTTAAGGTCGCGCAGTGTGAATATGTCCCGCAGAGTGATGCCTTTTTTTTCAAAAAAAATGATGGCATCGCGGGTCAAGTAGCCTTGGTAACTCTTAAAACCGGCTAGTGTCAGCATTAGTCTGACGCCGTGCTTTTCCTGTTTCTCCAAGATAAGGCCGTTGGTGTAAACAGTCTTTACGCGCAGATAGTCCACGGCTCCGTTGCGTTCGGCGCGGTGTATGGCGCTGAGCAGCTTGAGATCCTCCGGAGAAGCGGCGGTTTTTTTATCATCAGTCTCTCCGCGGTCCCGCAATTCGTCCAGCAGTTGGCTGTTGGAAAGAAGATTGAAATTTATCTTATCCAGTCGTTCCCGCGCTTTCACGTTGCCCGGTTCGGCTTTCAGCATCCGGGCGTACAGGTCTCCGGCTGTTTTAAGGTCGGCCTTGGCTTCGCTGGCCTCCGCCAGTCCGAATATGGCGTTAAGATCGTTCTTGTTAATCTCCAGGGCTCTGGTATAATGCTGGACGGCCTTAGGTATATCGTTCAGCTTGAAATAGGTCTGGGCGGTCTTCAGGTGGCAGAAGGCCGTCATCGGGTCGTTGCCACCGAGTAACGCGGCGGCTTTCTGGTATTCTTCAATTGCCACGGTGTATTTTCCGAGACGCAGCAGGTATGCTGCCCGGTCTATTTTTATCTGCGGATTCCGCGGCGCCAGCGATGAACATTCCGCCAGCTTGTTTTCGATTTTAAATATATCGCCGCTTTTTTTAAGATTTTCAGCGTCATTCTCGCAGATCTTGAGAAGTTTTTCAGTCGCGCCGGTTTCCGCCGGTTTCGCGGGGGTTTTAGCCGGCGCCGATTTCTTGGCCGGCTTAGCGGCCAGCATTTTTATTTTTTTCTGAATCAAGCCGGAATAAATCTGAGCGGCGGGATCATTCGCGGTTCCTATCAGGCTCAGAGACTTGCGGTAGTTTTTGAGGGCGTCCGCATCATTTTTAAGCCGCTCGTGTTCGTCGGCCAGATAATAGTAGGCCTTATAGTTGTCCGGGTAAAGCTCGGCTCCTTGAGTCAGCGTCGCGACGGCCCTTGCGCCGTCTCCGCTAGCGGAGTAGGTCAGGCCAAGTTCCCGGTAGACTGGCCATGCAGTAGGATCTATATCTCTGGCTTTTTTGCAGTTGGTCAGGGCTTGCGGAAACTGCCCGGCGCTCCTGAATAATTTGCAGAAGCCGAGAAGATAAATATATTCGTCAGTTTTGCTGGCGGCGGCTTTGTCTGTTATTTTGCGCAGGGCTGCGGCGTGTGTTGAAGGTCCCTCTGGTAATATTTCCAGAGCGTAAGAGTATAAATCTTTATCGTATGGGTTTTTGTTCAGGGTTGTAATGCAGATGTCAAGCGCTTTACCGGTGGAGCCGAGCTGATAATGTCCGGCGGCCTCCCGCAGTGCCGGCGCATCTTGCGCCGCGGCCCAGCATTGATTTGTCAAAGGCTGGGTAAACATTAGGACGCAGGCTATAGGGGTTTTAAGGCGCATTATTTTTTGTATATCCTCGGCAGGGTAACTCCACGCTGGGACTGGTATTTCCCTTTTCTGTCCTTGTAGGAGATTTCGCAGACCTGGTCGGATTCCAGAAAAATCAGTTGTGCGATGCCTTCGTTTGAATATATCTTGGCCGGCAGGGGTGTGGTGTTGGATATCTCAAGGGTCAGATGTCCTTCCCACTCAGGTTCCAGCGGGGTGATGTTTACCACTATGCCGCAGCGGGCGTAAGTGCTCTTGCCGATGCACAATCCTATAACATTGCGCGGGATCTTGAAATATTCCACCGAGCGGGCCAGTGCGAAAGAATGTGCGGGCACGATGCAATAGGGCGCGTTGAGGTTTACGAAAGATTTTGGACTGAAATTCTTGGGATCCACAAGGCAGTTATGAACATCGGTGAAAACCTTATATTCATCTGATACGCGTATGTCGTAGCCATAGGAGGAGAGACCATATGAGACCTTGTTCCGTGCGTTAAGTTTCTCGACGAAAGGCGAGATCATTTTTTCTTTAATGCACATCTTCCTTATCCATGAATCTGATTTCAGCATATCAATAATCTCCCGGCAAAAGGAGTGCTGCTCCTTTTGCTGTTATCGTCAGTGCGGCAGAACGGCAGCAAGACAGTACGGCAGTTCTGTCCGCAAATTGCCAAGGAATTGCAAATTCTCCTATAGGCTTCCGTGTCTTGTGACTTGGCGACTCTGCCGCGCTTGTAACGCATCTAACAATTGCGCCAGGCTCTGTATACAGCCCTGAGCTTTTCAAATAAATTCATGCGTATGCGGGAACCCGCAGTTCTGAATCCCCGGGACTCTATCTTGTCCAATAAATCGGAATAGAGTTGGCCCATAATGAAAGCGCTGAAAAGCCTGTCTTTATCCGGACCCTCGGCCAATTTCAGCGCCTTGGCGTAGAACTCCCGCGCCCGCGCAGCCTCAAACTTCATTAATTCTATAAAATTATCGGGGTAAACGGAATTTCGGAAGGCCGCCGGGTCGCAGTCGAATTTCTTCAGGTCTTCCAGCGGGATGTATGTCCGACCTGCGCGGGCATCCTCGAAAACATCTCGTATAATATTTGTGAGCTGTACCGCGTAGCCGAGGTTTTCCGCGTAGGCGCGGGCATTGGGTTCGCGCCAGCCGAATATCTCCAGGGCTGACAGACCGACGGCGGAGGCAGCGCGGTACATGTATAATTTCAGTTCGCCAAATGAAGCGTATTCTGTTTTCCTCGTGTCCATCTCCATTCCTTCCAGTATGAGTAGGAAGTTCTCCTTGCGCATGGAGAAAGTTATGGCCGCCCATGCCAGCTCTTCTTCAAGCCGCCCGAGAGGTCCGGCTCCGGAAAATAGAGCCTCAAGCCTGTCCCGCCAGGCGGACAGGGCCGCTTGTTTTTTCTGATATGGAACGGAACCGTCATCAGCTATGTCATCCACCGCCCGGGCATAGCCGTAAAAAGCGGAAAGAGCCCGGCGCTGGTCCGGTTTTAGAAATAAAAAAGCGGGCCTGAAACTAGAGTCCGCTTCGCAGGGTCGCTCTGGGCTGCTGGGCATAATGGAAGGGTATAGGGGTCAGGGGACAGGGTGTAGAAACAGGGGGTTCTCCGAGCGTGATTCCCTTGTCACGCTTTTAATTTATTTTCTCCAGGTAAGTTATGAACCTGGACCAGTTGGAGGCTTTTTCAAAAGCCAGCCTGGAATAGGTCGGATAATATTCTATGAGATTGCCGGGCCTGCCAGGTAGGTGTATCGCTATGCCATGAGTGTTGGAGTAGTCTTTACCTGTGCGGTCACGGCCCAGATGAACATTTTTTACTACCAATTGTCCGGAGATATACTCGCTTAGTTCAGTTCCGGCGGCTTTGAGTTCAATTGCTCCGGATTTCGCTAAGTCGAGATTGGCGTTGACCAGATCCACGAAGTGGGCGAGGTCGGCGTAAAAAGAGATCTGCTTGTCGGGGTCGGTGACCTCGTCCCCTACTTCAAACCGCACCACGTCGGTCTTGGCTTTCCTGTAGGCCGCGACATCATTGACCTGAATGGCGAGCGTGGCCCAGTTTCCGGCTTTTTGGGCGAAAGCTGCCAGTTTGTCCGCCCTTACGGTTGAAAGCTGCGTTCCGTATTTGCCATTTTCCAGTAAGTCGGAATATTCCGGGCGGGAATACATCTCTTTAAATGTGTCAACAAGATGAGTGCCGGCTTGCGCCGCGGAAACCTGGGGGTTGGCTAGCATCAGCGTGAAAAAGTCCTCAAAATTAAAGCTCGGCAACTGGACCACTTCCTCGGCTCCGACTATAATATCGGCCCCGTCCTTTAATTCATACGCCACTTCGGCCATCTGCATGAAGCAGGCCATGGAAGCGTAAAGGTCCACCCGGCCGGCTTCTTTGAAAATCTTGCCAAGATCCGTGGTTTTGATGTAGTTCCCGCTGACAAAATCGTGAGAAATAGACTTGTTTTCGTCCAGCAGGTTCTCGCCGGGTTTTTTAGGATCTATCCAGCCCCAGCCGTGATCCCATATGATCAGCATGTAACGCTTTGCCGGATAATTTGTTTTGGCCCATTTCATAAAAGAGACCGCTTCCTTATAGTCTCCCATGTCCGGGTTCCCCAGGTCCATTAATACTGGTGAGGTAATGCGCTCTTTGTCCGCGTCCTTGGTTATAAGGTAACGGCGAACTCCCGCCCAGTCCCCGTCAGCGGCAGTATCGCCCTCCAGCCCCTTTGATCGGCCCAGTTCAACCACGATGTTAACTTTTTCTCCGGATCCTACGGTCTCAAAACGGTTTATATCGTTAAGGGCGAACGACTCTATATTGCTTTTGCCGTTCATAAAGACCATGATCGTCCAGTCTTTGGATTCTTTTTGAGAGGTAACTTTAGGTCTGGCGGGAACGGTCTGAATCGTATCCTTTACATCGCTGGCGGTCACTGAAGGAAGTTTGAAATCGGCGTGGAGTAATTGCGGGCAGAACAACGCGGCGGCGATCAATGCTGTTTTCTTCATATGCGCTCCATTTTGCAAAGCCCGGTCCGACAAGTTTAAGCTGTCTAGAGTCTATAAATAATTATTATAAAAATCAATCTCAACCTGCTATTTCGCCCCGCCGGAGACGCGAAGCTTTTCCGCCAGCAGGATATCAAAATACTCGCTGAGGCTCTCCCGGTTGGACACGGCTTTGTAGACTTTCCCGATGGGGAAAATGAACGTTTTCCATGGGAGTTGCATGGACCAGAGTCCGTCGTTGCCCTCCGTATTGTACCATGACGCCTTAAATTCCTTTATAAGTGTCTCAGCCAGGATATGTCCGTAGCAGCGCAGCAGCTTCCAGCCGTCGGCGGTGGGGGGAATATCAGGCTTAAAGTTGGCTTTAATGGCTTTTTCCAGCTTTACCAAACCCGGCCAGCTAAGTTCTATGTCGGCTGTTTCCTCAAGGGAGGATGTTAATACTATTATGCGCCGGTGCTCGGTCTGCGTGTCTATCAGGCGTTCCGGGTGGCTGGGGATTCTTCTTTGAACCGCGGCTGCGCCCTGTGGTATCTCAGTTTTTCCGCTCATGAGTTCTTCTTCCACGTATTGCACATATTTTGTAAGCCATCCCGGTTCCGGAATACCCCCTTTCCATAATAATTTCCAAGCGCGCTGTATCGGATAGGTTACCATGTGCCTGGGGGTGTCAAAGATCACCGGCCAGCCCCAGTGATCGAAATCGGTTAGCTTTATAAGCCTGCCCTTATACCTTTCCTGCAGGAAAAAGCATAAAAAAGCCGAGCAATCTTTCACGATCTCTATAGCTTCCTGAGAGTTTTGCCTTTCTTTTATAAAGGTCAGCCGCAGTTTTCTTTCCACTTCGGTCAGACCTTCCATATTAAAGTGTATTTTTTTATTAAACTCATCCTCAAGGGCTGAGGCCAGCTTGAATGCCCTTCCCATAAAGTCATCCTTTCTGGTCGCCTCTTCCGTGGGTAGCGGCATTGAACTGGCGGCATCTATGAGCGATTCCATTTCCACAACCTGAAAGCGTCGCTCGGGGTCCGCAGCCGGCGCCGGCTGTGGAGGAGCGGTTTCGTGGCGCTGTGTTGTGCGCGCGCTGATTTTTGGGGCGGGTTCAAGCGAGGCCGCGGGAACAATTTCAGGGGATTGCAGCGATTTTTCCGTTCCGTCCCCGATCTGCTTAGTCCGGGGCGCTAGAGCGTTATGATGCTGCCGTGAGGCTTCCAGCAGGTCTGCGGCCGTCTTTCTTGGCAGTTCCGCCGCCAAGCGCCCGGCCGAGATCTGGTCGGTGAGAGCTATATCGTTTATCAGAGCCGCGGCTTCCTGGAATTTACCGGTCTTTATGAGCGCTGCGCCAAAACTCATTTTTGACTGGATTGACGGCCAGAGGGCCGCGGCCTTGCGGTGGCAGGTTTCGGCTTCGGTAAAGTTTCCCGTACGGGAGTGAAGGTTTCCCATATGAAAAAATATTTTAGGTATCAGGGGGGACGGGGTTGTAAGCGCCGCTAAAAAAGCGGCCAGGCTGTCATTGACTTCTGCCGGATCGTGCCCGGTTTCCGCCTTTTTCATAAGCGCGGCGCCGGTGCCGAAAAGTGCGGATGTTTTTTCAAAAGAATTCTGAGCGAGCGGACGGAATGCGGTCAGGGCGTCGTCCGTTTTTCCTTCTTCAAGTGACAGCCATGCCAGCTCCACCCGTTTTTTATCCTCACATGGCGTGCCGCGCGGTATTTTATCAAGCCACTGCCGGGCTTTTGCGGGTTCACCGTTATGGCGCAGGATTCGCGCCCGATAATAAAAGAATTCAGGTGTTTGAAAAGTCTTTGCGTAATCGTAGGCGTCTTGCAGGAGTCCCAGATTAATTAGCGTCTCGGCGTAGAGTTCCATAGGGCGGGAAGGATCTTCGGCTAGAAGCGCGTAAAGCATATAATTCGCGCGGTGAAGATTTCCGAGGCCGGCTTCGTTTTTTAGCGCCGTTTCAAGCTGCGCCCCGGCCGGCAGAGGCTTGGAAGTCTGCAGAAAACCGATTGCCATGGAAATCTGTTTTTTGTCCAGGCGTATTTCCGCGCCCGGGGCCGCGGCCCGGGCGTGCGGAGGGTTGAATGCGAATACGTCGGACGCGGGAGCGTTGAATAGAGTTTGCAGAAAAGGAAGCGGCGGTTTTAAGACGCAAGGCGGGCCTATCAGCCAGGGGTCCGTGAAAACAGGCATGACGGAAAGACCTTTATCGGTATAAGCGGGTATGGTGTAGAAAGTTAACGGTGCGGCCTGCACAGGCGTTACGGGGGCCGCCAGCTCGGTGAAACTTCTGAAATTTCCGATTATCTCATTCAGGGACGGGGACCCGGACAGCCGGAAAATAGTAAAATTGGGAAGGTTGTCCGCCATAATATGTTATTGTATATTTTTAGGTCGTCACATTGTCAAGAGTGGTTGAAATAAGGAAGACTTTATGGTTCAAACTGTGGTGCTTGCCACCCGTAATAAGCATAAGCTGGAAGAAATTCGTGCCCTTATTCCCGGGCTCAATCTTGTTATAAAGACGCTTGAAGATTTCCCCGGTGCTCCGGATGTGACGGAGGACGGGGAAACTCTTGAAGCGAACGCGGTCAAAAAGGCGACAAGCGCCGCCCGTTTCTGCGGCCTTTGGGCGCTCGCTGACGATACAGGGCTTCATGTGGACGCTCTGAAAGGTGCTCCCGGTGTTTATTCTGCCAGGTATGCCGGCCCCGGATGCTCTTATGCCGATAACAATCGCAAACTTCTTGGTGAACTTGCCGGCCTTGAGCCGGAAAAGAGGACAGCCCGCTTCCGTTGTGTGATGGCTCTGTCTTCTCCCGACGGTTCGGTTGTGACGGTTGAGGGCCTGCTTGAAGGCAGGATAGCTCTTTCCGCCTCGGGCGCCGGAGGTTTCGGCTATGATCCATTATTTATCGTGACAGGGCTCGGTAAAACTTTGGCTGAGATCACCGCTGAGGAAAAAAACGCTCTAAGCCATCGCGCCGAAGCTGTCAGAAAAATAGCGCCTCGGCTGAGGAGGCTTTCCGATTTGTGATGGGCTGATCTGCGCCCCCTTGACAAGTCAAGTGATGTCTGCTATACTTTGATGTAGCGAGCAACGATTCATGAGGGAGGCAAGTGAGCTCCTGGTGTGGTGGCGGTCTGCAAGGTGTGACGCTCGCGCAGCGTACTGAGGGAGCACGAAAAGGCAGTGGGATAGCGGAGATCTTTTCGTGTTCCCTTGTTTGTTTTTTTACCCCGCATATATCTATTCCGTTACAACTTCGGCGTTCTCATGAAGTCCGTGCTTTGTCGTCTTCGGGCTTTTTTCGCGGCGCCAATTAAATTATAATCTCCTTATGAATAAAGCGGCACGATTGTCCGCGCTCTTGGCTTTTGGGCTTTTCTGGGCCTATGGCGCTTTGGCCGCTTCTTCCGGCGCACCGGGCCCCGCCACTGTCTGGGACCGCATTATGCAGGAGCAGAGCCTGATGAACCTGCGCAAGGGCTATCTTCTGATGGAGGCCGAGAAGTACCCCGAAGCCGCAAACGAATTTCTTAAAGCCATAGCCAGGACCCCTTCGGAGCCTTATTCGCGTATCCTTTACGGCTCCAGTCTATACTGGCTGGGAGAGCCGGATAAAGCCATGGCGGAGTTTCGTGCCGCCGAGAAACTGGACCCGGGCAACGCGGTCGCTTTTCAGCTCATGGGGATAGTCCACGCCTGGAAAGGAGAAATCCGGCAAGCGCTGGAGAAATTTCTCAGGGCAAGGGATTTGGCCCGGAATCGGGCGGATGTGAGCATGAACATCGGGTCCATATATCATTCCCTCGGAGATATGGACAAAGCTTTGGAGTATTTCAGGGAAGCGGTCAGGCTTGAGCCTGCCAATCCGCTTTACCTGTATCAGCTCGGTCTCCTGTATTCCAGGCTGGGCCGCGTTTCCGAGGCCAAAACAGCCTTCAGGAAGGCGCTGTCTTCGTTCCGGGACTACGAGGATGCGATGCTGGAACTGGCTGTAATGGAAGAGAAGGACGGCAACGACAAGGAGGCCGCGCGGCTCTACCATAAGGCCCTTGATATAAAGCCTGGCGATAATGTCGCGCGCTTTCGCCTGGGCTGCCTGCTTTACAGGACCGGAGATATGAAACGTCTTAACGGTCTGCTGGAAGAAGCCTTCCTTCTGACCCCGTCTAACGCCAAGGGCGGTATTTCCATCAGTCTGGCTTACGCGGGCGACCCCGACCCCCGGCCCGGAGGGGGGAAGCCCGGCTCCCTTGAGAACGCCGTGTCCAAGATCCCGGCAGACGAGGACGTTAATGTGAAAGCTGAGTTTATATCTATTCCGGAAACGCGGCTTGTGGTGCAGTCGGAAGGGAAGCCTAAAACGCTCAAGACTGGTCTGGAACAGAATTTTAAGCGTCCGCAGGTAACGGTGTTCCGGCGCGAGTATTCCCTTCCGGCTTCCGATTTTAAGAATCGCGGTGCCCGGGCCGCCCAGATAGCGGCTGAGATGGATAAGGCTATAAAGGCCGCGGCCCGGGAAGGACAGGACACGCGGATGTCCATTAATATCGAGACCAAGAAGGCCTCGCTGAGCGCCGCCGCCGGAGGGGATCCCGGCGTTGTTTATAAGCCGCGCGATGTAGGCAACGATATGGGTCTATGGGTTATGGGGGCTAGCTGGCTGGAGAACGTCGCGGACGCGCTTGAAGATTTGCGCGAAACTCCCGGCGGAGCCGCATCCGATCCCAGACTGATCATGCTGTGGGGGCTTGGCAATCTTATTATGGGTGAACCGGACGCGGCACTCGCGGCTATGGAAGGCGTGCAGGCCGGAGCGACCGGTGACCTGGGCCGTTGCGCGGCCTGGGTGGAAAAGGGTTCACAGGAAAAAGCCATCGCGGCGTGTGCGGACGCCCTCAGGAAGGAGCCGAAAAATAAAATTGCGCTGGCTAATAAAAAATGGCTGACACGGGATTCGAAATTGAAAGTTAACAATTGAAGATTCACGATTGCCGATTTACGAGTTTAAAGCTAAAGATAGGGAATAATAAATGAACGATACAGCGGGTTTTCATTTTGGCGAAATAAAAAAAGCGCATTTTATAGGCATAGGCGGCATAGGTATGAGCGGAATAGCCCGCCTGCTGCTTAAAACCGGCGTGAAGGTGAGCGGGTCTGACCTGAAAGAATCAGAGATCACCAGGACGCTGAAGGCCGAAGGCGCACGGGTATTTATCGGACACCGGGTTTCCAATATCCTTGCCCCGCATTCTGCCTTGGGGCGCAAGAAGGAAAGTTTATGGGGCTATCCCGATGTTGTGGTCATAAGCTCCGCGGTCAAAGCCGGAAACCCCGAACTTGCGGCCGCCGTGAAAAAAGGAATAAAGATCGTGCCCCGGGCGCTGATGCTTGCCAAACTTGCCTCGTCCAAGAAAACCATTACCGTAAGCGGTTCACACGGCAAGACCAGTACCACCTCCATGCTCGCCGCGGCGCTTGAAGGCGCGGGTGTGGATGCCACGGTTGTAGTCGGGGGGCTGTTCAAAAATATCGGCTCGAACATCAAAATGGGCGCCGGCGAATATCTGGTGGCTGAGGCGGATGAGTCCGACGGTTCTTTTCTTTATTTTAATCCGCTGGTTACCTGCGTTACCAATATCGATTCCGATCATCTGGATTTTTATAAGGACATGACCAACCTTAAAACGGCATTTTTGGCGCATATAGCCAAGGTGCCTTTCTACGGCGCCGCCGTGGTCTGCGCCGATGATCCCGGCGTGGCGTCTATCCTGGGCTCGGTAGAAACCCCGCTCATAACTTACGGCTGTAAAGCGGGCTCCGACTGGATCGCTAAAAATTTAAAGTCCGGCCCCGCAGGGCTGGCTTATGACGCTTATTTCAGGCGTAAGCGGATGGGCCGGGTGGCGCTCAGATCCGGCGGACGCCATAACGCGCTTAATTCTTTGGCCGCGCTGGCCGCCGGGCGCTATCTCGGTTTTGATTTTGCCGGACTCGTGAAGGGGCTTGCTAACTTTAAGGGAGTAAAGCGCCGGATGGAAAATATCGGCGAATATGCCGGAGTGACATTTTTGGATGATTACGGACATCATCCCACCGAAATAAAAGCCACTCTCGGGACCGTCCCGGAGATGTATAAGGGCCGGGGCAGGCTCATAGTTCTGTTCCAGCCTCACCGCTATTCCAGGACAGGCATTCTCCGGCGCGAATTCCCAGCCGCCTTCGACGCGGCAGACCTTACTTATGTTATGGATATCTACGCCGCCGGCGAAAAGCCGCTGCCCGGAGTAACCTCGGAACTCATACTTGCCGGTCTGAAGAAACGAGGCCTTAAGGCGGAAAGATTCCCCGGCGCGATGGAGATCGCTAAAAATCTGCGGGCGGGAGATGTGCTGATCACAGTCGGAGCTGGTGACGTCTGGAAGTTCGGCGAAGAGATAAAACTGAAGTTGCAAACTATATGTTAGGGTAGAGGGGATAGGGTTGAGGGTAAAGTTATAAGGAGCTCCTTACCCTGAACCCTGAACCCTGAACCCTTACCCTATGCCTAAATACAGTCAGGTTTTTTTGAAGGATGCCGGGTTGTGCGAAGATATCGCCACAGCCCTCGGACCGGAGGAATTCGGTTTGGGCGTGGAGATCGGCCCGGGGCGCGGCGCCCTTACGGAGTTCCTATATCCGTTGTGGGGGGACAAGTTTTCAGCGGTGGAAATAGATCCCCTGATGACGGCCCGTATAAAGGAGCGATTCCCTGCCGCACGGATAATAAATTCTGATTTTCTGGCTCTTGATCTGGAAGCGGTTTTTCCCGCCGGAACGGCGGCGTTCATCGGCAACCTGCCGTATGAATGCTCCACGGCCATACTGATCAAGGTCCTGTCTTTCAGCCGTATTGGCGCCGCGGTCTTCATGTTCCAGAGAGAGGTGGCAAGGAAGATAACCGCGGCCACGGGAGATTCTGATTACGGTTACCTTTCAGTGGCCGTCCAGGCCCAGAGCGAAACAGCTTTGCTGGTGGATGTGCCGGCTGCCAGCTTCACCCCGGTGCCGAAGGTTGATTCTTCGGTGCTGGTATTCAAGCCGCGGCAGACTTTCCCCACGGCCGAACATCGGCGGTATTTTCTGAATTTTGTGAAAAACGCTTTTTCACATCGTCGCAAGACGCTTGTCAATTCTTTGTCCATGGGGCGAGGCCTGGACAAGGCTGATACAGGGGGCCGCATCAAAGCTGCCGGTTTCAGCCCCGATTTGCGGCCGCAGAACCTTTCGGTGGATGATTATCTCCGGCTTTCAGCCGCTTTCGCTGACGAAAAGTGATTTGGTTGTCATGCTTACCGCGCGGCTTTATTGAGCCGTAGATAATGGGAAAAGTAGTATAATTGAGAGGCCTTAAAACTGCGCGTAGTAAGACATGGCCCCGGTTGATATGGATGGTTATGAACATACATGAGAAACGTTTACAAGACCTGCAGCGCCTTCTGAAAAAAGAAAAACTCGACGCGGTGGTCCTTTCCAGACCGCTGGAACAGGTTTTTTTTACCGGATTCCGCATGGACGGAATGATCATGCTTGTTTCCAGAAGTTCAGCCTGGGCTTTTATGCCCAAGATGCTTCTTGACCAATTTAAGTCAAAAGTGTCCTTCTTCAGCGCCTCCGCACCCGAAAGTCTGCTGGAGGCGGTGATCCTGAAAATGAAGGACGGAAAATTAAAAAAAACGGTTTTTGAGCCGGAGACTGAAACTTATCTGCGGGGCCGGTTCTGGCGGAAGAAAGGTCTTTCTGAATTTAGAGGCCTTACGGCCGGCCTGCGCCTGATTAAAGAAGGCGAGGAAATTTCCATATTGCGCCAATCCTGCCGGATTGCCGCCAAAGCTTTCGGCATAATAAAACCGAGGATAAAAACCGGCCGCACGGAGATTTCCGTTTCCCGGGAACTTGAGGATATAATGCAGGCTATGGGAGCCAGGGGTCCCAGCTTCAGCCTGATAGTCGGATTCGGGCCGGATTCCGCGCTGCCGCATCACGAAACATCCTCCAGGCCGCTAGGGACAAACGAGGCGGTGCTGCTGGATTTCGGCTGCGTGTATAACGGCTACTGTTCCGATATTACCAGGACTTATTTCCACGGTAAGCCTGACGAGGAATTTAAAAAAATATATTCAATCGTAGAGGCCGCCCAGAAAGCCGGTGTAAAAAAAGTCAGGGCCGGAGTTAAGGCTGCCGAAGTTGATAAGGCCTGCCGCGATTATATCTCGGACAAGGGTTTCGGCCAGTATTTTATTCACGGCACCGGGCACGGCGTTGGTCTTGAGATCCACGAGGCCCCGACTCTTAACACAAAATCCAGGGATACGCTCAGAGCGGGCATGGCCGTCACGGTGGAACCCGGCATTTACCTGCCCGGGAAATTCGGCGTGCGCATAGAGGATTCGGTGCTGGTTAAAAAAGGCGGGTGCGAAATTTTAACAAAGTAGGCATCAGGCTGCAGATCACAAGTCCCAGGCAATAGAAAGTTTCTGCCTGAAACCCGATACCTGTAACCTGAAGCCAACATCTTAGCAGGAGGAAACATGATTGTATTAACGATAGTGCTTCTTGTGGTTGTTATGTGGGTGGTCTTAATATTCAACAATCTGATCAAACTCCGTAACCAGGTGGCCAACGCTTTCAAGCAGATAGACGTGCAGCTGAAGCGGCGGTATGACCTTATCCCCAATCTGATAAATTCCGTAAAGGGCGAGATGAAATTCGAACAATCCACCCTTGAGAAAGTCATACAGGCCCGAGCCGCGGCGATGAACGCGGGAGCCGCGGGGAACATGACCGAAATTCTGGCCAAGGAAGGCATGCTTACCCAGGCCCTTGGCAAGCTTATCGCCCTCACTGAGAACTATCCCAACCTTAAGGCCAATGAATCAGTTAAAGTTCTAATGGAAGAGCTGACGCATACGGAAAACCAGATCGGTTTCGCCAGGCAGTTCTACAACGATATTGTTACCAAATTCAACATTGAACAGCAGGTTTTCCCGAACAATATGTTAGCCCCCATGATGGGTTTTTCGTCCGCAGTTCTGTTCGAACTCCCTCAGGATTCCGCTGACAGGGAAGTTCCGAAAGTGGACCTTGCGGTATAACAAAAAGGGTATAGGGGATGGGGTTTAGGGTATAGTTATAAAAAACTTCTTACCCTGCGCCCGCTACCCTGACCCCTGAACCCCAACTGATGAACATCTACGAACAGCAGGCCAGGAACAGGCGCATGACGTGGGGGATCATGTTCGTTTTTGTTGCTTTGTTTCTTGCGATAGGTATTGGCTTTGACTTCTTCTACCTTAGTTTTAATCCGGCAAAGGCGCCCGTTTACAAATGGAACTCCTTAGGTTACTATGAGGCTGCCGTTGCCTCCCAGCCGGTGCCGTACGGCACTATTTTAGCCCTGCTGATAGGCTTGGGGATGGTGGCCAATAGCGTGGCGAACGGAGCCAAAATGGTGCTGCGTTCCACGCAGGCCCGTCTAGCCGTTCCCACGGATGAGAAAGAGCGCCAGTTTATAAATGTGGTCGCGGAGATGTCTACAGCTTCCGGGCTGCGGCGGCCGCAGGCGTACATAGTTCCGGACGCCGACCTTAACGCCTTCGCCGCAGGGATAAATCCGGAAAACGCGGTAATCGCCGTCACCGAGGGGCTTTTGAGTTCGCTCAACAGGGAAGAGCTGCAGGCAGTAGTGGCCCATGAGATGAGCCACATTAAAAATTACGACATACGCCTCATGACGGTATCAGCCGCTCTGATGGGTGCCATAGCGCTACTAAGCGATCTGGCTGGCCGGACCATGCGCTTTCGCGGCTCCTCCGGAGTCGGATCCACTTCGGTAAAATCTTCTTCCGGGGGGCGTAAAAGCGGAGGTGGCGCGCTCATGCTGGTCGTTTTCGTGGTCTGGATACTGCTGATTGTGCTGGCGCCGCTTATCTCGCGCCTGCTGGCCATGGCTATTTCCCGCGAGAGGGAATATCTGGCCGACGCTTCCGGCGCCGAAATGACGCGCAATCCCCTGTCTCTGGTGTCCGCGCTGGAGAAGATACGCGCTGCCGTGATCCCGTCCTACTCCATCAATAACGGCGTAGCGCATATGTGCATCACTGATCCGCGCGGCAGCCCGATAGAGGAAAGAATGGGCCTTGCGGCCGACCTGTTCGCCACGCATCCTCCCATGGAAAAAAGGATACTCGCTTTAAAAGTTATGGCATATCAGAAAGGCAAAGCGGCAATTTAGCAATTCGGAGGCATAGCGGTTATAGGCAAAGCAGTCTGGATGTAAAGCAATTTAGCTAAATTGATCACTGCGCTTCTAAGTCGCTAGCTCGCTTATATCTAAGTTGCTGGCTGGCTTTGCCTCTAAATTGCTTGAATCGACATTGAGGAGAACGACATGATAACATCTACGCAATTCAAAGAAGGTACGATATTCACCAATGAGAACGGGCAAATCGTTGAAGTACTGACCTATCAGCACCACCGCAAGTCACAGGCCCGGGCCGTGGTAAGAGTCAAGCTCCAGAACCTTGAAACAGGAGCTATCATCGAAACCACCTACCGCCCCGAAGATAAATTTAAGGACGTGATGGTGGAAAAACGGCCCAAGACCTACCTTTACAGCGACGGCACACTCGCTCACTTCATGGATAATGTAAGCTTCGAGCAGGCCGGCCTGCCTATGTCAAAGATCGGTCCTCTGATGCAGTTTCTTACGGAAAACATGGAAGTGGAAGGACTTTACCTTAACGATAAATTCTTCAACATCGCGCTGCCGGCCAATATTGTTATGACCATAACCGAGACAGTCGACAGCGTGAAGGGCGACACGGTTTCCAACGTGATGAAGGATGCCAAGGTCAACACCGGACTGGGGATAAAGGTTCCTATGTTCATTAAAGAGGGAGATAAGGTCCGCGTGGATACCCGCACTTTTGAGTATCTTGAAAGAGTGACAGAGCCTAAAAGATAGTGAAGAGTGAACAGTGGCGAGTGAATAGTGGTGAGTGGATAGCGGGAAGTCAGGAGGATTTTCTTTTCTGCGTACGGCTTAGGGCGTGCGCGGCGCGCTTATAGTCTAGGGCAATAGACTCTAAAAAATTATGATTAAAGCCGTTATTTTTGACATCGACAATACCCTGATGGATTTTATGCGCATGAAGCGCGCCTCTGTTGACGCTGCAGTGGACGCAATGCTTGACGCCGGCCTGCCCATGAAGAAGGAGAAGATGTATGAGTCTATCTTTGAGACCTATTGGAAGGAAGGCATCGAAGATCAGAATATTTTTGACAAGGTTCTGGTGAAGGAATTCGGGGCGGTGGATTACAGGATACTGGCGGCCGGAATTATCGGCTACAAGCGGGCTAAAGAGGGCCATATGACGCTGTATCCGCGCGTCAAGCTCACCCTCACCGAACTTATGAAGAGCGGTATAAAAATGGGAGTGGTTTCCGACGCGCCGCGCCTGTCGGTCTGGCTGCGCATAGTGGCGCTGGGGCTGCATCATTATTTTGAACATATCGTCACCTTTGAAGACACCGGGGAGCGTAAGCCATCCCCGAAGCCGTTTAAGAAAATATTGGGCCTGCTGGCGGTTTCGCCGCAGGAGGCCGTTATGGTCGGAGATTGGGCGGAGCGGGACATAAAAGGTGCTAAAGCTCTTGGCATCCGCACAGCATGGGCCAAGTACGGCAACGAGTTTGATACCAAGGTGTCCGGTGCGGATTATGAGTTGGACGATATCTACGATATGGTCAGGATAATTAGGAAAATAAATGAAAAAAAATAAATTCCCGGCCTGTATCGCGGCGTCTATCATCCTGTCTGCTCTAAGCGCCGGCGCGCTTGAAATAACCGCCGCGGCCCCGGTGGCCACGGCAAAAGGTAAAGCTGCTGATTTTGTTTTTTCATCATCAGTTATCGTTAAGAATATTGCCTTTGAAAAAGGCGCGGTCGTCATGCCGGTTACGGAGTACAAGGACAGGGTTTACACAGACATCAGGCTATTGTCTAAATCTCTTTATGAAAAGCTGGGGGCTTGTTTTTCCGAAAAAAAGTGCGCCTATGCCGGTAAGGCCATGACGCCGAAGCTTTCAGTTTTGGAAGTTAAGCCTCTTAAATCCAAAGCCCGGGTGGCCAATGTCATATTGGCTTTTGACGGAGATCTGTCGGTCACTTTCGGCGTCATCAGGAAGGCTTCCGGCGAGCTCTGGGCGGCTTATCCGGCTAATTTTGAAGTGAAGGACCCTGCTCTTAAGGACTTGATTGAAAATAAAGTCAAAGGGGCTTTTAATGGCGCGTCCCGGTCCGATAAAAAAGCCGTCGGCGCCGCGGCCGTTAAGAAGTAAATGAAAAAACACCTGTTTCCCCGGATATCTTTTTTAGTCTTTTTTCTGATGGTTCTCTGCTTGTCCGCGGCCTTCGCCTTGAGAACGGAATATCTGCCGGCCTCCGGCCCGGCCGCCGCTCCCGCCGCGGGAGAGGCAGGACGCGGCCGTGAGGTTGCCTCCGGGCGGGCTCTGGTAAAATTTTCTACTGAAATATCATCCTCCGCTAAACGGGAGCTTTTGAACGCTGCCGGTTTTGAATTGGTCAGGGATTTTAAACCCATAGGCTGGGCTGTGGTTAAATTGCCGCAGGGGAGCAGCGTGGCCGCGTCCCTGCAGGCATTGAGGGCGCTTGCCGGAGTTCTGTCCGCGGAACCGTCCGGGGTCTACCGCGTTGCAAGAGTGCCCATAGATACATACAGGGCGGAGCAGTACGCTCTGGCCAAGACCGACGCTTTCAGAGCCTGGGACATTGAGACCGGATTCTCTAATCTTGTTACCGTGGCTGTTCTTGACACCGGGATAGATGGTTCGCACCCGGATCTTTTGTCGAAGCTCTCCGGAATAAGTCAGTTCTTTGACCCCGACAATGAGGGTGCTCAGACTACGAATGATCCGCCAACTCCGGCGTGCTCACACGCCACCAAAGCTGCGGGCGTAGCGGCCGCCGTCTCAGATAATTCCTACGGCATCGCCGGCATGTCCTGGGGGGCGCGCCTGCTGTCGCTCAAAGTATTTAGCGACGCCGACTGCACGCCCGACTGCTCGGACAAGTCCGGGGCTAGTTTCTGCAGCACCGATGACGCCGCGATAATCAGCGCTATAGGTTATGCCACCGATCAACAGGACTCCGCGGCAATCGGTAAAATAGTGCTGAATATGAGCCTCGGACAACATACATTTTGCAGTGCCGCTCTCCAATCTGCGATTGATAATGCCGTTAGTCGCGGGCTGGTGCTGATAGCTGCCGCCGGCAATAATTCCGGAAGCGTGGATTCTCCGGCCAATTGTCTGAATGTCATACCGGTCGGCGCCACGGATATCAACGACAACATCGCCTACTTCTCGGCCAGGGGTACGGAAATGCTAGGCCGTGGCGTTACCGCTCCCGGAGTAAATATTTTTTCTACCATTCCCGGTCCCGATGTCGCTTCCGATTCCGGAACCTCGTTCTCTTCCCCATTGGTTTCCGGCCTGGCCGCTCTAATTATCTCAACCAGACCAGCGCTGTCTCCTTCCGAGGTCGGAGATATTATCAGAAATTCCGCCGATGAACTTGGAACCCCCGGGCCGGATCCAATTTACGGCTTCGGCCGCGTTAACGCTTATAAAGCGCTCCTTTTGGCCGTGGATAATAGTTCTTCCACTTTTACCCCGTCAGCTCCGCAGGTAAGGGCCTATGCCTTTCCCAACCCGTACAAGCCGGGCGCAGGCCTGCTTTCCTTTGTTGTCCCGGACGAAATAACCGGCGCTAGCCTGGTGATAACCATCTACACCTCCGAGGGGGAGGAAATAAAGAAAATTTCCACGCGGACCTGGGACGGACATACCGAGGCCGGCCGCGGCGCGGCCAGCGGTGTATACATATTTTTTATTAAAACGGAAAAAGGAACGGCAAAGGGAAAATTCGCCTTACTGCGGTAACAACAGGGTTTAGGGGTTAGGAGGCAGGGGATAGGGTGATGAAATAAGGAGCTTTATACGCATGATATTTTTTAATAAAACCCGAAACGCGGCTGCGGCTGCAAGGGTTCTTAAGGCTGACACTTTTAGTTCCAGATTGTTCGGGCTTATTCCGCGTAAAACGCTGGAGCCGGAAGAAGGCTTGTGGCTTGACCCTTGCGCCATGATCCACACTTGTTTTATGAGCTTCCCGATCGACGCTGTTTTTCTTGACGCCGGTCTTAAGGTCGTGAAAGTAGTCCCGTCGCTGAAGCCCTGGAGATTCTCTCCCTGGGTTTACGGGGCTAAAAGCGTGTTGGAGCTGGCTCCGGGCGGCGCGTCAGCCGTTCTGGCGGAGGGTGATTTTCTGGAGGTCAGATAATTTTTGATTTGTAATAGCCCTGCAATAAAATTATAATTGTAGATTGAATATGCCGCCAGCCAAGGGTTTACAGAGAAGAAAGAATATCAGGGAGATACTGATAGAGGGCGGTCTTGTCCCCGAAGACAGCATCAAAGCCGCGGAAGAACTCGCGGAAAAAGAGGATAAGACGCTTCAACAGACGCTGACGGAACTTAAACTTATAGACGAGGTTAAGCTCCTGAAGGTAATGGCTGACGAGTGGGGATTTAAAGCCGTAGACCTCTCCAAAATGGAAGTACCCAGAGAGACTGTTCAGAGCCTGCCGGAGTCTATCGCCATGCGTCAGGTTTGCGTGCCTTTCGCTCTTCAGGACAACGTGATGTTTCTGGCTATGTCCGACCCGCGCGATTTTCTGGTGGTGGAAGATATCGGGCTCAGGACAGGACTTGAGGTTAAGGTCTATCTGGCTTTGCCCCAGGGTATAAATAAAGTTCTGGACAGTGTGTACGGCAAGGCCGATGCCGCCCAGGTGGATCAGCTTGTTGAATCTGTCACCCAGGCCGCGCCTAAAAAGCCGGGCGAAGAAGAGTCTTTTTCACTGGCCGATGAGGCTGAGAAAAAGGACATCAGCGATGTGGACGCGAACGCCCCCGAAGTTGAGCGTCTCGTCAACGCCATAATATTGAGCGCTCTTCATATCAAGGCCTCCGATATTCACGTGGAGCCTTTTGAAGATCCCAACGGAAAAAATTCCAAGGTCATGATACGTTATCGGGTTGACGGTATGCTCAGGGCGGCTTCTTTTTCCGTACCGTGGGCTTATCGGCAGGCCATAACCGCCAAGATAAAGATCATGACCAATTCCATGAACATCACTGAGCGGCGTATCCCCCAGAGCGGGCGCATACAGATCATAGCCAAGGGCAACCCGATAGAATTCCGCGTGGAAATGATCCCCACCGTCTACGGCGAGGCTTGCGTAATGCGTATCCTGGACCGCGCTTCGGTGCGCGTGGATATCAAGGTTATGGGCTTTTTGCCGGACACCGAGAATAAATTGCTCGCGCAGTTCCAGGGGATAGGAGGTAAGAAAAATTTCGGACTCGTCCTCGTCTGCGGCCCCACGGGTTCGGGTAAATCCACCACGCTCTACGGCTGCCTTAACTATGTCAATCGGCCCGATATAAAAATTATTACCGCTGAGAACCCCGTTGAATATAACATCGATGGTATTGTTCAGGTTCCGGTGAATCCCGAGATAAAGCTGGGCGAGGATAAGCGTTTTGATTTTGCCAGCGCGCTCCGTTCTTTTATGCGGCTGGACCCTGATGTCATCATGGTCGGCGAGATCCGCGACCAGGAAACCGCCCACATCGCGCTGGAGGCCGCCATGACCGGCCATCTGGTTTTTTCCACCATACATACTAACGATTCCGCTTCGGCGCTGGAGCGGCTGACCCAGATGGGGATTCCGCGCTTCGTGGTCGCCAACACCATGAAGGCCGTGCTTGCACAGCGTCTGGCCAGGCGGCTCTGTCCCGATTGCAAGAAGGAAGTTGACATCTCCCCCGAGGAACGGGCGGTTTTTGAGGCCAATAATGTTCAGATCCCGGCCGGCGCCAAGATCTTTGCGGCCGTGGGTTGCGAAAAATGTAAAACGACCGGTTATAAAGGCCGCCTGGGTATGCACGAACTGCTCATCCTTAACGAGACTATACGGACCCAGCTTTTAAGCGATCCTTCCGCCATCCCCGTCAAGAACATCGCAATGAAAGCCGGCATGCGTTCACTGGCCATGGACGGCCTGGAGAAAGTTATGCTGGGGCTTACCACGGTCAAGGAAGTTCTTGGCGGCGGCGGCGAAAAATAAAACCGTGGTTTTTTAAGGCAGTCATTATGAAAAAAATTATATTTGCGTTAAGTCTCGCGCTGATCCTTTCGCGGGCAGCTTACGCCGGTTCCGGCACTTACGCCGATTTCCCCAGCGCTGTCGCCTCAGATCTCAGGCCTTTTGCCAGGGATCTTGGAGGCCTTCTGGGCAGCGGGACTAATCAGACCGCGCGCGTGCTGGGTTTCGGCGGCTTCGATTTCAGCGCCCGGAGCGTTATGCAGTTCGAGCCGGAAAGAAAAAACGGAATTCTGAAGAGAAATAAACCTTTCGGCATCGGCTGGGTGCAGGCCGAAATAGGCATGCCTTTCCGCATAGACGGTTTTATTAAGGCGGCTTCCTTTGACAATATGGCGGTCGCGGGCGGGGGGCTTAAGTACGGCCTTACCCAGCCTCAGAAAAAAGTGCAGGCTATGCTGGTAGTGAACGGGAATCTGGCCGCCCATAAGTTTTTTTACGCCGCGCATTTGGCTTACGGCTTGGCCGTATCTATCAACACTCCGGTCGTGTCTCCGTATTTCGGCGTGGGAATGGATAATACAAGGCTTACGGTGCAGACCGTTAACGATCCTTCTCTGGCGGGCAGACGCGTTTCCGTAGCCGAGCCAAGATATACTGCCGGCGTCAAGATGACTTTCCTGAATTACGGCTATGTTTCCGGCGGATATACCTATACGCACGGGCGGGGCCTCGTCACTGCGGGCCTGGGCCTGAGAATATAACAGGGTATAGGGGTCAGGGGTGGAGGGTAAGCAACTCCTTGTGTTTCCACCCTCAACCCTGTACCCTAAACCCTCTGCCCTGATTTTATCCTTTAAATTTTTCTTTGAAGTCCCTGCGGAGTTCCCTGTCAATTTCCCGTTTCTTTGTCGCTTCGTGTTTGTCCGGGGCTTTTCTGCCTTTGGCTAAAGCGAGGACTACTTTAGCCCAGCCTTTCTTAAAGTAGACCTCAAGCGGCACGATGGCCGTGCCTTTGGTGGCTGTGGAATTGGTGAGTTTTTTTATTTCTTTTTTATTCAGAAGGAGTTTTCTGGTACGGATGGGGTCCAGTTCTTTGACGGTGTTAAAAATATATGGGGGGATGTGCATGCCGTAAAGGTAGAGCCCGTCGTTTTCGACCCTGGCGAAGCTCTGCGTTATCTGGGCCTGTTTCAGGCGCAGCGACTTTACCTCAGGCCCTTCCAGTACCAGCCCTGCTTCAAAGGTCTCTAGTATTTCGTAATCATGCCTGGCCTTGCGGTTGGTTGCGACGATCTCTATTCCGATTTCCTTCTTTTTCATAATTTAAATTTGTATTAACCCCGCAAATATCCTAAAATTGTAACATAATAGACATTCCTGAATGTAGCAAAGAAGTGTTTTCCCGGTATAAGCCCGCGAGTTTCCTTCGGAGAAAGCGCGGGGTATGACAAGAGCGCGGGTGGCGGAACTGGCAGACGCGCACGGCTCAGGACCGTGTGACCGAAAGGTCTTATGGGTTCAACTCCCTTCCCGCGCAGTTTTTAAAGGCCGGACGATCAAGTCCGGCCTTTTTTATTGTGCGGGAAGGGGGTTGAAGCCGACACCGGCGCGTCCGGTGGACGAAAAGCGCAGCGTCAGCCGGTGCGGCCGGCTTTGGAGGAAGGAGCGGTAGCGACTGGGGGAAAAGAACTCCCTTCCCGCGCAGTTTTTAAAGGCCGGACGATCAAGTCCGGCCTTTTTATTATTGACAACATTGGTATATTCATGTAAACTAATAATTAGTAAGCGCCTCTTGGATATTATTTATACATCATCCCGAGAGTCCCTTATCACATGTGATGTCGCATGTATCATACCAGGAGGTTGTATATAATGAAAATGAACAAAAAAGGCTTCACCCTGATCGAGCTCATGATCGTGGTGGCCATCATCGGTATTCTTGCCGCTATCGCTATCCCGAAGTTTGCTGATCTCATCAACAAATCAAAGGAAGGCGCGACCAAGGGTGCCCTCTCAACAGTAAGAAGCGCCATTCAGATATACTACGGCGACAACGAAGGCTGGTTCCCGACTGAAGCCACCTCGTTGACCAGCCTCACCACTGAAGGCAAATATCTGAACTCAATACCTATGGCGAAGTTGCCCACCAGGCACGCTGACTCTGCTGCCATAGCCAATTCCGTCACTGACGCGGCTGGTTGGACATATTATAATGCCCATGCCACCACAGCTGAAGCTGCCCTTTGGGGTACGTTTGTTGCCAACTGTTCACATATGAACATCGCTGGCACAGCCCAGTGGACGTCGTTCTAATAACGGGACTTTAGTTTGAAAAGGCCCCGTCCGACTAAGGCGGACGGGGCCTTTTTTTAGATTGAATCCATGCTTATCGTCGCATTATTAGCATTCGTCTTTGCCTTCGGGCTCCTGATCGGCAGCTTTTTAAATGTCTGCATTGCCAGGTTGCCGCAGGCCCTTTCCATCGTTAAACCCCGCTCACGCTGCCCCAAGTGCCTGATCCCCATTAATTTTTACGATAATATCCCGCTTTTAAGTTTTATTATTTTGCGGGGCCGCTGCCGTCATTGTGCCCTGCCTATACCCTGGCGCTATCCGGCAGTAGAGCTCCTGACCGGTGTCGTGACTGCCCTGCTTTTTTTGAAATGGCAGGCGGAACCGGCTTGGCTGGCCGCGGCTCTGGCTGCCGCATATCTACTTATAGTGGTAGCTTTTATAGATCTTGAAACTATGATGATAGCCGATATTTTCTCATACGGTCTTGTTGGTCTGGGTCTGGTTTCCTGTTTTTTTAATCCATATTTTTCAGGTCCCGCTTTGAACCGATTTTTTGGTTTCCTATCGGGCGGTGCCGCAGGAGCTTTCATCATATGGCTGATGGCCTGGCTGGGCGCCAGGATATATAAAAAGGAAGCGGTCGGAGAGGGGGATATATTTTTAATGGCCGGCATCGGAGCCTTAACCGGCTGGCAAGGGGTGTTATCGGCGCTTATTATGGCTTCTTTTTTCGGGTCGGTTTATGGCGTCAGTCTTATGCTGGCCAAAAAAGCCAGGCGTTTTGACCATATCCCTTTCGGCCCGTTCCTTGCGCTGGGCGCGGTGATAAACCTGTATCATTTGGTCCGGATAACAGATTTTTTTATCTGTAGTTGACTCGGCGACTTTCCGCAAATCTGGCGGAGAGGGAGGGATTCGAACCCACGGTACGCATAAGCGTACACCGGTTTTCAAGACCGGCGCCATAAACCACTCGGCCACCTCTCCATTTTTAAACAACACCAGCTCTCCACCTCATACTCAGAGCTTGTTTCAATTATATAAAATCGGGAGGGGGAAGAGGCGCGGTTATAAATGGTAAAATTAAATTAGCGGTATGGATTTTCCACGGCATTCGCAGCTTGAGCAGGACATTTCATGAAGAATTGGACACGCAGACGCAGCTTCGCCATCATTTCCCATCCTGACGCCGGCAAGACCACTCTTACCGAGAAAATGCTGCTTTATAGCGGCGCGCTTCATCTGGCCGGCTCTGTTACGGCCCGCAAAAACCAGCGCGCCACCGCTTCGGATTGGCTTGAGATGGAGAAAAAGCGCGGCATCTCCATAAGTTCCACCGTCCTGCAATTTGATTGCGCCGGATACAGAGTTAATCTCCTTGACACTCCCGGCCACCGCGATTTTTCCGAAGACACTTACCGGGTCCTGACCGCTGTGGATGCGGTCATAATGGTGATTGACGCCGGCAAAGGCATTGAGAGCCAGACCAGAAAACTCTTTGAGGTATGTCGCCAGCGCGGGATCCCTATTTTCACTTTCATGAATAAGCTTGATCGCCCTACGAGGGATCCGCTGGAGCTTATGGATGAATTGGAAGAACTGCTGGACCTGAGGCCTTTTGCGATGAACTGGCCGATAGGCACGGGATCTGATTTTCGCGGCGTCTATGACCGCCGCACCCGGCAGGCGCATCTTTTTGAACATACTCCGGGCGGCGCGTATCGGGCGCCGGAGGCCGTCGGAGACAGATCAGACGCGGCCATCCGTGAAAGGCTGAGCGCGCCAGTGCTTGCGCAGTTCCTGGAAGAGGTTGAGATGCTGGACTCGGTCGGTACACTTTTCGATCGTGAAGCGGTAATGGCTGGAACAGCTACCCCAGTGTTTTTCGGCAGCGCGTCCAATAATTTCGGCGTTCAGCTCCTGCTGGACGGTTTTCTTTCTCTCGCGCCGGCTCCGGCCGCCCATCGCTCCGGAAAGTATCTTATACAGCCGGATAACCCCGCTTTTTCCGGTTTCATTTTCAAGATCCAGGGCAATATGGACCCCAAGCATCGCGACCACGTGGCGTTTCTGCGGATCTGTTCAGGGAAGTTTACCCGGGATATGTCGGTTACCCATCAGCGGACAAAACGGCGGGTGCGCCTTTCCAACTCGCATAAGCTTTTCGGGCAGGAAAGGGAGATCTTGAACGAGGCCTGGCCGGGTGATATAATCGGTCTTATCGGTCATCCGGATTTTCTTATCGGCGATACTTTATCCGAAGACGCCGGTATCTCCTACAATGAAATCCCGCGCTTTCCGCCGGAGTGTTTCGCCCTGCTGCATAATCCGACGCCTGCACAATACAAGTCATTTAGAAAAGGGTTGGACCAGATCCTGACCGAAGGGATAGTGCAGAGATTCTGGCTGTCGGATGACCCAAACCAATCTCCGCTACTGGCTGCGGTCGGACCGTTGCAGTTTGAGGTCGCGCAATATCGGCTTAAGGCCGAGTACGGCGCCGAATCACGTTTGGAATCTCTTCCCTGGACGCATGTCAGATGGCCGGAATCAAAAGATCCGGGCCAGGATGTCAGCCGGATTTCTCTTCCGATCGGCGCGCGCTGGGGGCGTGATGACGCCCAAACTCCGGTCATTTTTTTTCAGGATTCCTGGGCCCCGAACTATTTATGCCAGCAGAATCCTAACGTCCTGCTGAACGACTTCGCTCCCCGGGACCGGGATAAAGCCCGCGCTTTCTCCCAACCGGGAAAAACATGAAAAACAGAACGATTTTTATTATCTGCGCGGGCGTTATGATCTTCGCCGCGATATCAGCATCGGTCGTATCGCGCCGTTCTGCGGGGGGGGCGGCGGGAGGTGAGAGGGGACTTAAGGTTGTAACGACCATATTCCCTCTTTACGACATGGCCCGATCAATAGGCGGCCGCAATGCCGAAGTCACACTCTTGCTTCCGCCGGGAGTGGAGGCGCATTCTTTCGAGCCTAAGCCCGGCGATATGGCCCGCATAAACGAAGCGGACATTTTTATATATACCGGAAAATTCATGGAGCCCTGGGCCGAAGACCTGGTCAGGAGCGTTACCAATAAACGCCTGCTGGTCGTTAATGCCGGTGACGGAGTTAATTTGATGCTTGAGGGCGGTGCGGGCCGGGGCAATCATGAGACGGCTCTAGATCCTCATATCTGGCTGGATTTTGACAGCGCCAAAACGATGGCCGGGAGTGTTTTTGCGGCGTTTTCGGCCAAAGACCCCTCGAATAATGAAGTTTACCGCGGTGCCGCCGCGGTCTACGCGGGCGGACTTTCCGCTCTTGATTCCGCCTATAAATCCGGACTTTCCGCGTGCCGGACGAAGGAAATAATTTATGGGGGACACTACGCTTTCGGTTATCTGGCCCGTCGCTACGGGCTTAAATATATGGCGGCACAGGGTCTTTCCCCGGACTCCGAACCGACGGCTAAAGACCTTGCCTCCCTGGTTGAGCAGGTGAAAAAAGACAAGATAAAATTTATTTTTTACGAAGAATTAACGAGCCCCAAAATAGCCGAAACGATCGCGGCCGAGACCGGAGCTAAAATGCTGCCGTTAAGCGCCGCGCATAATATCACAAGGGATCAGTTCGCGCGCGGTATCTCATTCTTTGATATACTTCGCGGTGATCTGGTTAATCTAAAGATAGGACTTGAATGTGCAGTAAGTGGTAAGTAGCAATAAACTGAATCCTTAATCCTGAGAATATGTCCATTTTATCCGTTAAGAATATGTCATTCAGCTACGATTCCGCTGAAGTGCTGCGCGATGTCAGCTTCGACGTGCAGAAGGGCGACTATGTCGGCCTGGCCGGGCCTAATGGCGCCGGCAAAACCACGTTAATAAAGGCGATACTCGGACTGACCGGCTCTTACACCGGCACGGCGGAACTGTTCGGCCGCGATATGCGCAGTTTTGATGCCTGGAATCGCGTCGGTTATCTGCCGCAGAGAGTTAATGTGTTTAACCCGATGTTTCCGGCTACTGTTAGAGAAGTTGTAGGTTTGGGACTGCTTGCGAAAAAGAGTTTCCCAAAGAGATTCACTAAGGAAGACGGGGTTAAGATCCTTGAGACGCTTGAACTTATGGGGATAGGCGACCTTGCTGACAAGCTGGTGGGTGAACTCTCAGGCGGACAGCAGCAGCGCGTTTTCCTGGCCAGAGCCCTGGCGCCGGATCCGGAACTGCTTATCCTTGATGAGCCCAGCACAGCGTTGGACCCGGCCTCACGCGATGGGTTTTATGACGTCATAAAAGAGTTAAACGAAAAAAAAGGCATCACCAGTATTCTGATCACGCATGACACGGCGCAAATCGGGCGCTACGCCAATAAACTCCTGTATCTCGATAAAAAAGTTATTTTTTACGGTCCTTTCGCGGACTTTTGCCAGTCGCCGGAAATGACCGGCTATTTCGGCACTTTTTCACAGCATCTTATATGTCATCAACATTAGAAATATTCCATTTTTTATCTTACGGTTTTATCCAGCGGGCCTATCTGGCCGGTTCTTTTGTCGCCGCGCTCTGCGCCATGCTCGGACTGTTCCTGGTTCTGCGCAAGCTGTCGCTTATCGGCGACGGGCTGTCACATGTAAGTTTTGGCGCGATAGCGCTGGGGCTTTTTTTCGGCTTCTATCCATTTTATATAGCCGTTCCTGTGGTGCTGATCGCGTCATATTTTATTTTAAAGCTCAGCGAAAAGGCGAAGATGTATGGTGACGCGGCTATCGGGATCGTTTCGTCGGTCGGTATAGCCTCCGGAGTTATATTAGCCAGCTTGTCTAAGGGGTTTAATGTGGATCTTTTCAGCTATCTGTTCGGCAATATACTCGCGATAAGCGGCCGTGAAGTATATTTGTCTATAGGGCTGTCCCTAGCGGTTCTGTTGATCATTGTGGTTTTTTATAATGATCTGTTTTCAACTACTTTTGATCAGGAATACGCCAAGCTTACCGGAGTAAAAACTGCCCGCATTGACCTGCTCCTGACCTCCCTTACCGCGGTTACTGTTGTGCTGGCTATTAAGGTCGTCGGTATTATGCTGGTTTCAGCCCTGCTTATTTTGCCGGCGGTAACAGCCCTTCAGCTCGCCAAAGGATTCAAGACCGCCATGGCGTTTTCCGTGCTGACAGCGGTCATTTCGGTGTTTATGGGTATAACGATATCTTTTTTTATGGATTTGCCCGCGGGCGCGACGATAGTGCTGTGCAATGCGGCGTTCTTCGCAGTTGCGCTGTTGTTTAAGATGGTGAAGGAATAATAGGATAAGTGGATCAGTGGTGAAAGTTAAAAAGCCTTTAGCGTGTTCCGCTAAAGGCTTTTAATATTTGGATTATATCTGTAAAAGTTTGAGTTTGATAGACCGAAAATCAACGGAAGGGAAGGGATTCGGTCACAAGTTCCAGGCTCACCGTCGTTCGCCTGGCCTCGCGACCCCGTCTCGCGGACCTGATTGCCTGAATTGTGTCCTTTAGCAATGCAAAACTACAGCTAAAGTCCACCCGCCTGCTGGCTCGCCAACGCTCCGGCTTTCGAATCCCTGCGCAAGCCAAGCAGTTGGCTTGCTTTTATGCGAGATGTAAAACCAACGGAAGGGAAGGGATTCGAACCCTTGAAACCCTTTGGGGATTTACAGACTTTCCAGGTCTGCGCCTTCAACCACTCGGCCACCCTTCCATTTATCGTTACCACGTCATTGCAAACTAAAAAGGCAGACCTTGCCTTATTAAATCGCTTCTGCACGGGTTTATAAGTATGGTTGGGGAAGGATTCGAACCTTCGTAGGACGTAGTCCGCTGGTTTTACAGACCAGTGCATTTGACCGCTCTGCCACCCAACCCTGACTTATCTGTTTAGAGAACAATGTTTACCACAACAGGCCTATAGTATAGCAAAAAAATAAATCCCGGGGCAGGAAAGCGAATAGCTGGGCGCTCCGGCGGACATAAAAATTGTATAATTTAAAAGGAATTATTAATAAAACTTATATCATCTTAAGCGGTTTTTCTTCAATATCGGAGGATGTATGTGCATTGCCGTGCCCGGAAAAATACTATCAATAGAAAAGAATACCGCCCAAGTTAATTTCAGCGGCGCCAGAAGGCAAGTGGCGCTGGATCTGGTGCCGAAAGCCCGCAAAGGGGATTATGTCCTTGTCCACGCGGGATTCGCTATACAGGTCCTGGAGGAGTCGGAAGCCGAAGAGACGCTTAAACTTTTTGAGGAGATCTATAGCCGTGAAGACCTCAAAAGATTCTAGGAAAACTATTTCTGATTGCGGGATAAGGGTTAGCCGGTTCAATTCACCCCTCTGGTGCGATAAGGCCCTGGCAGCCTCGGCCCTTAAAGAGATGGAGCGTCTTACCGCAAAGGCTGTAGCGAAGACCGGCAGGGCCGCGGCCCTTATGGAAGTTTGCGGTTCCCATACCATGGCCATAGCCGCCAGCGGTATGCGTCGTCTTTTTCCTAAGGGACTTAAGATGCTTTCCGGGCCCGGTTGTCCAGTTTGCGTCACCGCGCAGGGCGATATCGATCTGATCCTCGAACTTGCCTCTAAGCCGGGCGTGATCATCGCTACTTTCGGCGATATGCTTAAGGTAAAAGGTTCCAAAGGAATAGACCTGCATTCGCTTCGGGAGAAAGGCGCCAGCATAAGTGTGGTCTACTCCCCACTGGACGCTGTTGAATTGGCCAAAGAAAACCCCGGACACCAGGTGGTTTTTGTGGGCGTGGGCTTTGAAACCACCGCGCCGGTAATAGCTGGTACCGTGATGCGCGCCAGAGCAGGGAAAGTTAAAAATTTCTCAGTTATACCGCTTTTTAAACTGGTACCTCCCGCGCTGGAACTTCTCCTTAAGGATCCCGGCCATAACATCTCCGGTTTCATGCTGCCCGGGCATGTCAGCGCTATCATCGGGCTCGCGCCATACCGGTTCGTGACGGATAAATATTCGGTGCCTTGCGTGGTTACCGGTTTTGAACCGCTTGATATTCTTACCGGGATAAACATGCTTCTGCGGCAGATCATTTCCGGCGGACCCGCGGTCGAGGATGAGTATTCCAGGGCCGTAAAAGCAGAGGGCAACCCGCGGGCTCTGGAAATAATGCGGAAAGTGTTTGCGGTGACCGGGGCCCGCTGGCGGTCTATCGGCCTTATCAAGAAGTCCGGCCTGGGTTTCAGCGAGGCCTTTTCAGACTTTGACGCGGTGAAACGCTTTAAGTTGTCTTACCGTGCCGCACCGGAGCCGAAAGGGTGTATTTGCGGCAGCATACTTCTTGGCAAGGCCCTTCCGGCAGATTGCAAACTTTTCGCCCGCATCTGCGCGCCGGCTAACGCCGTGGGGCCCTGCATGGTATCTTCGGAAGGAGCGTGCGCGGCCTGGTTTAAATATGGAGGATAAAGAAAGTGGCGAGTGGTCAGTGTGAGATGGATAATGTGCTGCATTCAGTGCTTCATTCCTTTCACTGTTCACTAACCATTATTCACTAGTCACTAATTATATGAACATTGAAACCTTAAAAGTTTTCAGAGACCTGGTGGATACCGGAAGCTTTTCAAAGACCGCGGAACTTAATTATGTTTCACAGTCCGCGGTCAGCCAGCAGATAAAGAAGCTGGAACTTATCCTCAAGTGCAGATTGTTCAGCCGGTTATCCAATAAGATCCTGCTCACCCCTTGCGGCGATAAGTTTTACGAAACCTCAAAGAGGATAGTTCTTCTATATGAAAACTCGATGGTTTCCATAAAACAGCTTGCCGTTTCCAAGACGATAGAGGAAATAAAAATATCCACCATTTACAGCGCCGGCGTTTATCTGCTGCAGGGTTATATCCGTAAATTCATGGCTGATTCTCCCAGCACAAAAATCAGTGTCGAATACCGTCAGTTCTCCCAGATCCAGGGTGATATTGTTTCCGGCCGCGCCGATTTCGGCATCATGGCCTGCCCTTACCGCAAGCTTCAGGGGATTACCATGGTTCCTATCGGAGAAGACGAAATGGTGCTTCTTACCGGCATGTCCGATAAACTGGCACGGAAACGCTCGGTGGGGGTGCGCGAAATTAACGGACTTGATTTTATAGTTTTCGATAAAGTATTCCCATCCAGAAAATATGTGGATGACTTTTTCAAGAAACACGCCGTCAAAGTGAATATTAAGATGGAATTGGATAATATTGAAACCATTAAGACCGCCGTTTCTTCAGGCGCGGGGCTCTCTATTCTGCCGCTGTCGGCGTTGCGCGAGGAGGAGCGGAATAATAAGCTGCATATAGCCCGGTTTACCGACGCCGAAGTTTCAAGGCCGCTCTATCTGATTTATAATAAGTCGCGCAAGCTTCCCGCTTCCGCGAAAGCCTTCCTTGAGATACTTCAGAAAAAGACCAGACCGGCCGCGCCTGCCGGAGGGGTATAACCGTGGAAACTGGAAAAACAGTAAAGCTCGGGCACGGGAGCGGAGGCCGCATGACGCACGAACTTATTTCGCGTCTGTTCCTTAAGGCTTTCTTTAATCCGGCCCTGGCGCCGCTTGAAGATTCCGCCGAGATCCGGGCCGGAAAGGAGCGCCTGGCTTTTACCACCGATTCTTATGTCGTTGATCCGCTTGAATTCCCCGGCGCGGACATCGGCCGCATCTCCGTCTGCGGGACTGTGAATGATCTGGCTGTTAAAGGGGCCAAACCGCTGGCCATCTCGGCCGCTTTTATCATAGAAGAAGGCTTTCCCTTAGCTTTGCTTAATAAGTTGACCGGCTCCATGCGTAAGGCCGCCCGTGAAGCCGGAGTCCTTATTGTGACCGGCGACACTAAGGTTGTGGAAAAAGGCAAGGCGGATAAACTTTTCATCAACACCTCCGGCGTGGGGCTTATTCCCTCCGGGCTTAAACTTTCTTCGTCCTTTATACGGCCCGGAGATGCCGTAATCCTGAGCGGCCGCTTGGCCGACCACGGCGTGGCTGTCATGAACGCGCGCGGACGCCTTGGTCTTTCCGGGGACATCAGGAGCGACGCCGCGCCGCTGAACGCCATGATAGCTCGAGCGCTCAAAGTTTCCTCAAAAATCAGAGCCATCCGCGATATCACCCGGGGCGGTCTTGGCACCGTTTTAAACGAGGCTGCTCTGGCGTGCCGGGCCGCCATAGAGATAAATGAAACAGAGGTCCCGGTAAAACCGGCTGTGGAAAGCGCCTGTCGCCTGCTGGGGCTTGATCCGCTATATGTCGCCAACGAGGGTAAAGCGGTCTTATTTGCCGGGGCTTGCGACGCCGCTAAAATAGTCGCAGCCCTGCGCGCCGGCAAGTACGGCCGCCAAGCCCGCGTCATAGGACGGGTTGTAAAAGACAAAACGCCGCAGGTGCGTCTTAATACAGCTATCGGGGGGACACGGCTTATTACGATGCTTGAGGGTGAACAATTGCCGCGGATATGCTAGAGAACATGGGCCGGCTTTTATGAAGAAAGTACTGTTTTGGATTCTTAGCTTTATAATTACAATATTTTTCGCGCTATTCCAGCGCCTTACAGGTCCTACCTATCCGCTGAGCGGAACCCTTACGCTTGATGGGGAGATTCCGGTTTCATTCCGCCTGACCAGAAGCTGCACTATCGCGGGCCAGGACTGTCTTATTAAGGTGAAAACGCCGGTAAAAACAGAAGGCTATGTTTCCTGGAGGCGCTATAAAACGGACGACGCATGGACCGAAACAGAGATGAACTATCGTGACGGCGTCCTTTCGGCGCTTCTCCCTGACCAGCCGCCGGCCGGGAAACTTGAGTACCGGGTTTTTGTAAAACAGAAAAAAGGCGATATGGAGATTTACTCAGTCCCAATAATTACCAGGTTCAAAGGCGCTGTACCGGCCGCGATACTGGTGCCGCATGTGTTTTTTATGTTCCTTTTTATGCTCTTCTCGGTGCGGATCTTCATCACTGTTTTTACCAAGGATACTGTGATAAAGCATGCTGTCATGTTTAATATCCTGTTTCTCCTGCTTGGCGGATTTATACTCGGACCGGTTACGCAATTTTACGCTTTCGGGGCTTATTGGACAGGCTGGCCGTTCGGCTATGACATGACGGACAATAAGACCCTGGTTATGCTGGTTTTCTGGATTGCCGCTCTTTACGCTGTTTTCAGAGCGAAAAAATTTAAGCCCTGGCTCCTGGCCGCTTTTGTTGTTACCACGCTGGTATATCTGGTGCCTCACAGCATGTTCGGCAGCGAGCTGGATTATAAAAAAGGCGAAGTGGTGACAGGCGGAAAGTGACAGAGGAAGGCAGTTTAGAGGCAAAGCGATCTAGAGGTTAGGCGATTTAGCCAATTGCCGGCCTGTTGTGCCTAGACTGCTGGATTGCTTTGCATCTTTACATCTTTGTCTCTAATTTATAATGTCCAGAATTATCAGGAAGAAAATTTTAATTAAAGGTGTGGTCCAGGGCGTCGGCTTTAGGCCGCATGTCTATAAGCTCGCGTTTGAGCATCAGCTTTCAGGCTGGGTGCGGAATGACGCTTCCGGCGTTACTATAGAGGCGCAGGGCCGGCGCTCTGATCTCGGTCGATTCGTAAAAGATCTGGCGGCCCGCAAGCCGCCGGCTTCTCGCATAGATTCCATTAATACATCAGTTCTTCCAATCCTGGACGGCAGTGGATTTGCCATAGTAAAAAGCGAAGGAACGGCAAAAGCGGAAGCGCGCATACCCGCCGATCTCGCCCTTTGCGCTGATTGCCGGCGTGAACTTCTGGACCCCTCAGACAGGCGCTATCTTTACCCCTTCATTAATTGCACCAATTGTGGTCCGCGTTTCACTATCGTTAAAAATATCCCGTATGACCGCCCGCTTACAACGATGAAGCGGTTCAGGATGTGCCCCGATTGTCTCGCGGAATACTTGGATCCCATGGATCGGCGTTTTCACGCCCAGCCTAATGCATGCCCGGTTTGCGGTCCCAAAGTCAGCGCCGTTCTGAACGGCAGGCGCTTTGACGGGGACAACGCGCTTGAACTGGCGGCAAAATATCTCATTGAAGGGAAGATAGTCGCCCTGCAAAGTCTGGGCGGCTTCCATCTTGCCTGCGACGCCTTGAACTCCGCCGCCGTCCGTAGATTGCGGAATTTGAAGGATCGTCCCGCCAAACCTTTTGCCGTTATGTTCAGCGCTTTGGCGGAGATCGCTAAATTCTGTCTGCTCTCAAACCCTGAAAGCGCTGCGCTTGAATCGTCCGCGGCTCCGGCTGTGATGCTGAAGAAGAAATACCAGACCGCGCTTGGCTTGGTCGCGCCGGGACTTGATACCGTAGCTGTCATGCTCGCTTATACGCCTTTACACGGCGCGCTTTTTCAGCTTTTGCGTTCGGAAGGATTTAAAAGTCCGCTGGTAATGACTTCCGGCAACCGGCGGGATGAGCCTATCTCAAAAGACCGCGCCGGAGCCGAGGCTGATCTCGGGCCGCTGGCCGATCTAATAGTTTTCCACGACAGAGAAATACATAACCGCGTCGACGATTCAGTCGGATTTTTTGCCGCCGACGCTTTTCGCCTTGTCAGGCGGGCGCGCGGTTGGGCTCCGGATTCGATCAGACTGTCATTTTCCGGAGGCGGTAACGCGTTGGGCTGCGGTGCGGACCTTAAAAGCGCCTTCTGCCTTACCCGCGGAAAAGAAGCCTTCCTTTCGCAGTATATAGGAGATCAGACCGAATACAAAAATCAGGTGTTTTACGCTGAAACTCTGGCCAAGACGCGAGCTCTCTTAAAAGTAAGCCCCGCTCTCATAGCCTATGATCTTCACCCGGATTACCATTCCTCCGGTTACGCGCGTTCCCTTAAGGGAGTGAAAATAGCGGTTCAGCATCACGTGGCGCATGTCCTGAGCGTTGCCGCGGAGCATACTCTTGATGTTCCGTTCATCGGGGTCGCTCTGGATGGAACCGGTTACGGCACGGATGGTCATATCTGGGGTTCCGAATTTTTTGTTGTAAAAGAAAACACATGGCGGCGGTCCGCCCGTCTGAAATACTTCCCCTTGCCCGGAGGCGATGCCGCGGCGCGGGAGATTTGGCGCCCGGCCCTGTCGCTGCTTAAAATTGCTCTGGGTTCAGGATGGAGGCGGGAAGCCGGGGCGCTTTTTAACGGGGTGGAAGCTGGTACGCTGGATACTGTTGAGAAGCTTGCTGACAAAAGACTAAACGCCCCGCTTACTTCAAGCATGGGCCGGCTTTTTGATGCCGTAAGTTTTATTGCAGGTCTTGGGGCCGAGGCTACTTACGAAGGCCAGGGGCCGATGGAACTTGAAAGTTTGTGCGTTAATCCGGCTGCGCGCGGTTATGTTTTTGATATGGAAAAAAAGGACGGAGTTTTTATAATAGATCCGGTGAAGGCCGTCCTCGGGGCTTTGCGCGAGCGCGGACCCGGGAGAGCGCGGGCGATCTCGGAGGAATTTCACGCCGGGCTGATAGTCGCGCTGGTTAAAGCGGTTTCAGCTATCAGCCTGGAGACTGGCATAAAAACCGTGGCTTTATCCGGGGGGGTTTTTCAGAACCGTACTCTGCTGACCTTAGGTGTGCAGAAGCTGGCGCGCGCCGGCTTTAAAGTTTTCGCGAATGAAAAAGTTCCGTCAAATGACGGCGGAATAGCGCTGGGACAGGTTTATTATGCCCTGAAAAAATTCCGGCAGATCGTTTAGTAGGCCTGTAATCAAAAACAGCCCTTTCATTATGAAAGGGCTGTTTTGTTTAAAGCCGATTAACTCTATTTACTTGTTAAGCCACTGGATGAATTCATCCCATTTGCCATTAGCGGACCAGGCAAGTTTTGAGTAGTTGGCGTCATAACCGTACGCGGGCAGATATATGCCCAGCCCCGCCGAAGTCTTATAGGCATTGCCAGAAGTGGCGTTTTTAAACACTATTTTCCCGGCGATGAAATTTATCACTTCCGTGCTCTTCGCCTTAAGTTCCGGGGCCTTGGTTTTGGAAGCCGCCAGCGTCAGGAAGTGAGTGAAGTCCCTGGAATCAACGCCTTCGTATTCCATGGCCTCGTTCAGGGCCTGTTTCAGCAGGTCTTTTTCGCCTTTGCTCATAGCCAGAACGGCCCACTGGTCGACCAGCGCGCGGAAAGTTTCCAGGTTTATGGTAGTAACTGCTGATTGTGTCGTGCCCTGGCCTTTGCCGCTATAGTACTGGTTATAGCCCTCCACGGCGGCCGTGGCCATGACCTGCGGAGTCAGGTTATACTGGTTTTTGTGGACCCGTTCAAGAAAAAAGTCGTAAGCCCAACCGTCGCCAGGTTCTGTCTCCTCTGAGCCGACTATCACCGGGACCGAATCTTTTAATTCGTATATGACCTCGCTCATTTGCATGAGGCAGGCATCGGAGGCGTAGAGGTCTACGCCTCCCATTTTTTTCAGCGCCAGTCCCAATTGGCCTGTGGTTATGCCATTGCCGGTTTCATCGTCGTAGGAAATGCCTTTCATCGCGGGTTTGGACTCCAGCGATTTAGTTTTCCAGCCGTCGCCGTGGTTCCATACTATCAGCATATAGCGTTTGGCCGGATAGCGGACTTTTGCCCACATGACGAAGTCAGCCAGATGATTGTAGTCTCCCATGTCCGCGCTTGTAAGCGTTTCTATAACTTTTGAACTTATTTCACGGGTGTCGGTATCTTTTACTATCTCGTATCGCCTGACGCCCGACCAGTCGGTGGCCTTGGCGGTCAAGGTGTGGTTTTTGCCCATAAATGGGGGCATGGACGGCCCGTCCGTCTGGGGAACTATTCCATTGTAGTCGGGGTCGAAATCATCATAATCACCGCCCGGATAGCTTTCAGGCTGATCAGAATACTTGGTGCGGCCGGCTTCGGTAATAATGTTTATGTTTGATGTAGGACCGAACACTTCCATCTCGTTCATATCCTTTATAACATATGATGAAAGGTTATTCTTGCCGTTCATGAAGACCATTATGGTCCAGTCTTTTACGGTTTTCTCTTCCATGTCTGCTGAAGAGGGGACCGCCGGCACATCTGTTCTTGCCGCCTGCTCAATTATATCTTTGAGAGAACCGCCGGTGTCAAAAGAAAACTCCTGAGCGCCAGCCCCGACGGACAAAAACATCGCCGAGAGTAAGAGGTTTATTATGCTTGGTTTTTTCATTGAAGTTCCTTTTTACCGGTATTTGTGGTGAATCAACGCATATATTCTTCTGTATTATAGTTTAGCGTATTAGAACTGCTGAGCGTTGGGCCGAAAGGGCAGTTTGCTCAAAAATTATGGCCTATAGGCTCGTGAGCCCAAAGACCCAGAGCGGTAGAGCTGTTCAGGTAGTTCGTTTACACCTCCCACTGCCCAAGAGCATATATTGCTTTAACACAAATGATTTGAAAAAATTGAGGCACAGGTTGCCCCTAACAGAACGCCAATTCTTGTCCCGGG
>Ga0247841_10000616_pt1 | contig 90092 bp, 105 predicted proteins | sample LaCruzMarch2015__2_FD_192410 | JGI IMG/M metagenome (GOLD analysis project Ga0247841, IMG submission 192410) | Freshwater microbial communities from meromictic Lake La Cruz, Castile-La Mancha, Spain - LaCruzMarch2015_18m | ecosystem: Environmental > Aquatic > Freshwater > Lake | place: Spain...
AAAAGATTGGCCCACGCTTTTGCTTTCGTCTGTTCCAATGCATCGATTTAAGCATTTGTCACCCAAAGAAGATACAAAAACAAGGCTTGAAGAAATTAGGCCGTTAAAAGGAATTATTCTTGATACTTGTTGCGGATTGGGTTACTCTGCAATAACGCTGGCTGAAGGAGAGGCTGTTAGTAAAGTAGTTTCCTTTGAGAGGGATAAAAATGTTCTTAGGATTTGTGAATATAACCCCCATTCAGAAGCGCTTTTTAATAATAAAAAAATTGAACTTAGAAATGAAAGCATTTTCACTGGAATTAAGGAATTTAGCGACAATTTTTTTGATAGAGTTAATCATGATCCTCCAACCGTGTCTTTTGCACCGGAGCTTTATTCAGATGAATTTTATACAGAATTATACAGGGTAATGAAAAGGGGCGCTATTCTTTATCATTACTGCCCTAATCCTGGAAAAACTAAAGGAGCTGAGTTTTGGAGGACAATAGAAAAAATGTTAGAAAGAAATAAATTTCAAGATATAAAATATCATGAAAGAAGTTCAGGAATTAGAGCAACTAAAAAATAAGGTTGTTAAATAAAGTTTTTTGAAATCCCATTTTTGAGGGCTATTTTTCTAAAAGATTTATTCTTTTAAGAGTTCTATTTTTTTGTTTTCTTTTTAGGCAACTTTTTTTCGTTTTCAAGTACTTCTTTTTCGCCTTCTTCTGCACCCATTTCTTGCTCAAGACTTACTTCGCCTTTTACAAGTGCTTCAAATCCTTCTAGGTCTTCATCGTCAAGTCCAAGTTCTTTAAGTTTGCTTTTGTGGTCTTCAGTTTTCATTTTTTCAAATTCTTTTCGCCAAGCTAGCATGTCTGCAGTTTCTTTTACTTTTGCTCCCTCAGGAGGCTTTTGTGGTTTTCGAAGCATAATCAAAATAGTCTCCTTAAGCGCTTAAAAACCTTGCCTTGGCGACATGTTTTAAAACTGGAAAATCAAATCTAGCGCTCGCCCGCGTTTTAACTAATTTTTTACCATAAAGCGCTTAATGAAATACAAAATGCCTCGTTTTTCTAACATTTGATTGTATTTCATTAATTAGTCTGATTTTTATAAAAATAACCTAAAGGGAATTTATTTAATGGGTAAAGATGTATTCTTCTCATGATTAATGAACAAAATACTGATGCTTTAAGTAGTTTACCCACTACCCCTCCCGCTCCCAACGCTTCCACTAATAATCAAGTCACTAACAGTCACACAAATTTAGAGTATGAAACTTTGTTAAAAGAGTTAAAACAAGAGCTTATCGTTGAAGGTTATTCATCTAAGACGCTTAAAATGTATCAAATTTATTCAAGAGAAGTTCTTTATCATATAAATAAACCCGTTTCTCAAATCGAGAAAAGAGATATTGTGTCTTATCTTGCTTTTAAAAAAGAACACGAGTGCGCTAATTCTACTCTTGCTTTAATTCATGCGGCTATGGAGTATATGTTTGGAAAATATTTGAAAATGAAGGTTCTTGAAGAAATTAAAATTCCTAAAAAAGCAAAAACCTTGCCAAAAATACTTACTAAAGATGAAATTAGGGCATTATTTGAAAATACTAGGTTTGGTAGGAATAGATTGATGCTTCAGTTTATGTATGGTTCGGGATGTCGTGTTTCTGAAGTTGTTAATTTAAAAATTGAAGATTTAAATATGAAAGAAAAAACAGCAACCATTAGAAGTGGAAAGGGAAATAAAGACAGATTTATTATTCTTTCAAAAGAATGGGTGCATGGAATAAAAAAATACTTGGATCGAAAAAAAATAAAAAGTGAATTTGTTTTTTCAAAAAAGAATGGCAAAAATATTACTACTGATACTGTGCAGAGGATTGTGAGAAAGGCCGCAAAAAATGCAGGAATAAATAAACATGTTACTCCGCATTGTTTAAGGCACAGTTATGCAACTCATTTGCTTGAATCTGGAACAAATATTAGATATATTCAGGCGCTTTTGGGGCACAGCAGTTTAAATACTACTCAAGTTTATACTAATGTTGCAAGTGAACAACTCAAAAAAATTGTTAGCCCACTTGATAAGCTTTAGGTGATTTATTTTGGCAAGAACTATCCTAGATATCAATGGCTTTTGGAATAAGAATGTTATGTTAAATGGTGAAGAAATTGCTGAATATCAAGCTAATAAATTAAAAATAAAGGGCAAAACTTTTGAAATTAAACTTAATGGAATTGTCCTTGCGAAGGAAGCAAAAATGACTGATGAAAAAGGATCTTTTGTTTGTTCAGTTAGTGTTGAAACTTCAAAAAATGGGTATTGGCCTTTTAAAAAAGAGTATTTTGTTGTTAATATCAACGGGCGACAACTAATTAGTGACGCGTTTATTGTTCCTCCAAAAGAAGAAATTATTTTAAGAGAAGCAAAAAAAGGGGAGGGGGAACTTTTATTAAAATTGTTTAGTTATCCTCTTGTTGGAGAAATAAGGTTTGATGATAAATTTATAACTAAAAACGAGGTTTTAGAAATTGCTTTTACTTTGTACGTTCTTACTACTGAAAGGTATGTAAATTAACCCTCTCACTCCTTACTTCCACTATTTGCGGCAAAGGGATTATTGATTAAAAAGAAGGTTTTTTTGTTATGTATTGTTCAAACAAGTAGTGCAAATTTATCAAAGAACCTATTAAACAAAATATTTTCTTATGTATAATAACAAGAAAGGTTAGTTTGTTTGTTTTCCTAACTAATTTGACATTTTTTGATTTTTACAATAGATTTAAATACTTCATTGCTATTTTCTGTGTAATAAATTGGGAGGATTTAGTATGAGCGTTAGATTGTCAAAGCTTTTCGGCATGGATGTTTACGATTTCGAAGCTGGGTATAAAGGCAAAGTTTATGATATAATCATAAACCTCGAAAAAGGTAAACTTGAAACAATAACAACTGAACCGTTGAAAGTAAAAACGAAGTCAGATGCAAAAAAAATTCTTAGCGAAAAAAGCATTCCTTATAGGAATGTTAAATCAGTTAAGGATATTATAATTGTTTCAAGCAGAGATGTGCCTTTCCAGGCTGAAGCTCCTCAAGAAAGAGAAGAGCCATCACCTGCGTCACAATTAAGATATAAATATTCTAGAAGGTAAGGACCTCCCTCCTTACTTTTTTCTTTTTTTATAAATTAAAATTGTAACAAATACTAAGAAAGTTCTCTATTTCCTGGACACTTATTAAAATACATCTAAAAATAATTTTTAAAAATCAATAACTATAACTTCAACTTTATAAATACTATGTATATATAATATACATAAGGATTTTTTTAAATGTTAATATAGCATTATTAGTGGAAGTGTTGGGTGTGTCTATTAAAAGTTATTTTGTACAATATCGGTTTGTAATACCCTCTACAGTAAAGCACTCATCTTACACCTATCAAAAGCTTTTTAGGGCAATTTATGGGTATACTCAAGCAGTTTACAAAGCTTCAGGAAAAACTTATCATTACCATAGGGCAGGAATCCTTTCAAATTATCCTTATTTAAGGCCTGGAAAAAATTGTGTAATTATCCCACTTCCAGCATTTCAGTCTTTGCAAGAATTTTTTAAAACAGGACATAATCCTACCCATAATTGGGAGACTAAAGGGGAGTGGAAATGTACTTATTTTTTGAATGAAAAAGAGGTTAATGAAAAGGAAGTTGTTTTGGCAGTTGAGAATTTGTTAAGTAGGAAGTTTGTTGAGGGTCAGGAAGGGTTAGTCAAGTTGTCTTCTGAATTAAAAAGAGTTGTTGAAAAAGGGGCGGACCCAAATTACAAAGCAGCCATCTTGAAAGATGTTCAAAGTATTGTGGATCTTGATTGGTTTAAACAATCTTATTCATTATCAGTCGTGTTGCAAGAGTTTTATAATAATTATAAAATACTAAAATTAGGACCAACTTCTGCTTAACTTTCCACTTCTTTTTCAGTCAGCATTTTTTCAAAATTAAATCACCTAATATTCTTTGAGTTCTTTAGCCCACAGAAGTAAGAACTGTTAAAGTGCCCTCCTCTAGATATTGGTTGGTGAGACTAAATTTGCTAAAAACAAAGAAATTTTGGTTAAATTAAGGGTATTTCTTTCAAAAAACAAACCCTAATCAGTCTATTTTGCTCTGTTTTGGCGTTTAGGCTGTATAAAATGCATTTCCTTATTTTTTTGTTCATTTTAAAATGTGTCCAAGAAATAGAGTTAATTAGTATTTGATCTTGGTCTTTGTCAACGTTCTTATGATGTGTATTCAACCAATCAATTAATTTTGGGGTTGAATTTGTGCCTTTTCGGCTTGAATTTCCTGTTTTTCTGCTTCTTTTTCATCTCTCTCTATTTTAATAAGTAGATCTTTCTTTCGCCACTTCCTTCTGCCTCCGATATTGCTTGTCTCAATAAGCCCGATATCAACCATAGTCTTTAGGTAAGGGTACAAACTGCGTTCATTTTCATAGTCTATTTGGAATAGTTCGAATATTCGCCTTCTAACTTCATCCATTGTTGCCCATTCATCAAATCTAATAACACTCGCCAAATGAAATGCTTGGGTGTGTTCATTGAATTGTAGAAAGTCCCAGATTGAGCGCACCTCTATCTTCTTTTTTGTTTCACTCACTGTGGGTGTTTGTATTGGTTTTTCAGTTATTTTTATTCCTAACCCAAACAGCTTTCTAATTGTGTCAATTATTCCAACCATTTTTCATCATTAATATAATGACTGTAATGATTTAAATACTTTACGGTAATGAGAAGTCATTATTATCATTACTTGTAATTACTGGTAATTACTAAATTTGTTTGGATTTGTTCTGGTCGTCTTTTATTTTTGTTATTTTTAGCTCTAAAATAGGTTATTTTGTTCAAGTGAGTTTAGTAATTACCATCATTATTGGTGTGGTTTTAGTAATTACTTGATTTTGCCCTTGGTGAGTTGTTTAATATGGTGCTTTTTGCAGTGTTGTTATTTTTGTTCAATTAGTTTGTGCAAAAAATAATCCTTAAAAGTCGTCAAATGTCGTACTCCTTAGAAATTGATTTTATCGGAACTGTGGGGGGTTATTTTGGTTAAATTAGGTATAGCGGGGAGAGGATTTGAACCTCCGACCTCTGGGTTATGAGCCCAGCGAGCACTCCAGGCTGCTCTACCCCGCTAGCTTTAATATAACAAATTTAGTCAAATAAGCTTTTAAAAAGCCATATTTTGACTTATTTGTTCGCTAGAAAACGAATTTTATTCGTTTTTTCTATATAGTTCTATCTTTTGTCTTCTTTACTTTGTTTTTGTTGGCTCACAAATACGTCCAACTTTTTGCGTTTTTATGCTATTTTTCCCAAGTATTTCTAGCTCTTTTTCTATTTTTTTTATCCTTCCTTCAAGTTCCTTCTTTCTGTTTGGGTCATTAGCGGAAGCCATGCTTCCACCACAACGCGGGCATAAGAAATTATACTCTGCTGCAATCTCAAATAGCGCTCTTTCGTCGCATTTTTCGCAATCAAAAAACGAATAATCTGCTTCTAAGTTCATTTTTTGGTATAATTTTTCTAGGTTTTCTTCTTGTTGTTCTCCTATAATATCTGTGATTCTGTCCTTTTTTATCTCCCAAGTGTAATTGTACCACCCAGTTTTTTGGTTCCTGGTTTTTTGGTAACATGCTATTCCGCGGTAATGCAACTTGTTTAGTATTGCTCTTACTTCAGTTACTTTTTTTTTCATTTTTTTTGATATTTCTTCATCTGTTACCCTTTTTCTCTTGCTTTCACAGATTTTTACAAGGTCTATTGCGTCTTGTCCGCCAATGGTGTCAAGTAAGTCTTGAACTAGCACAAGGCCGGTGATTGACTTTTTAGGCATGAAATATCTTCAATAGGAAACTATTTTAAATCGACCACCTTTTTGCCTTTTTCTTGAGGCACTATTTGGCAGCGTCCGCCGGCAAAGCTTTTTTCTAGTTCTTTGCCTTTTTGGATTCTATCTAAAAATATAGCTAGCGCCGCGATTTCACTGTGTGGTTGGTTTGTTACCCCTAAATTGTAATCTGCAGTTTCGTATACTCCTCTTTCAACTTTTTGTGATCCTATTATTACTGCTATTTTTTTTATTTTTGTTAGTTCGTCTTCTACTTCTTGTATTGGTAGTCCGTACATTGTTAGGTGCGCTATTTTGTATCCTTTTTTCTTTAGTTCTTTTGTTGTTTTTTCCCAACTGTCGCTAAATTCTACTTTAAATTTGCCGCCCCATGTTTCATTAACGCCTTTAATCGTGTTTGTAACGCTTTCTTCTATAGCCCCACAAATAATAATTTTGCTTGCGCCTAGCGCTCTTGATACTAGCGCACAGTGGCTTGTTACACGATAATCACGTATGTCTCTATGTCCGTATCTTACAACGATTATATCTTGTTTTTCCATTTTGTTGCCTTCTTAAGTATTAATTTATTAGAAGACTTATTAATTGCTTGTAATCTCCCTACAAGGCGTTTTTTGTTCTGGATAGCAACAGTTTTAAAGCTTCTTAATGCATTTTTATTTAGTGGGCCTGTAGCTCAGTTGGTAGAGCACTGGACTTTTAATCCAGGTGTCTAGGGTTCGATTCCCTACAGGCTCGCTTTTATTTTTTCTTTAAAAGAAAAGAATTGCGTGAATATTTTGTATAATTTTTGTATTTAATGCAAAATTTATTGTTCAATTTTTAGTAATTACCGTAATTATGGGCCCGTAGCTCAGTTGGTAGAGCACTAGACTCTTAATCTAGGTGTCTGGGGTTCGATTCCCCACGGGCTCGCTTTTTTATTTTGATTTGTTCTAATTTTTGTATGGTTTTAATTCCTAAGAAATTAATCTCTCTTTTTGAGGGAAAGACAGTTTATTTTGCAACTGCTTCTAAATCTGGCGTGCCTAATTTGGTTTGTGTTGTTCCAAATAAATTGGATGGGGGCAGGGTAATTATCACTGACAATATGATGAATAAGACTGCAAAGAATCTTAAAGAAAACAAGTTTGCTTCGCTTTCAATTTATTCTTTAGGGAAAGGAATTCAACTAAAAGGACTTGTTGAATATCACACCAAAGGAAGCGATTTTGATTTTGTTAAAAGTGCTCCTTCAAATAAAGGATATTCCCCTAAAGCAGCAATTGTTTTTTTAGTCCTTGAAATCTGGGATTTGGATTCTGCGACAAGGCTCGCTTGATGGAATTTATCTCTTTTAGCGATTATTAAAAACCTTTCCTTGCCAAGTTTTATTTACTAGGGGAACATAGCTCAGCCTGGAAGAGCAATACGCTGAAGACGTATGTGTCGCGAGTTCAAATCTCGCTGTTCCCATACCAGTCAACGCACTCTATTTCTTGGACATTTTTTGTATTTCTCCCTTTATTTTTTCCTTAAAGGTAAAGTTAATAAGCCAGTAAAGCGTTATTGTTTTGTTGGTTTTATGAATCGTATTAAGACTGGGATTACAGGTTTTGATGAATTAGTTGAGGGTGGCTTGCCTGAGGGTAGAAGTTTTTTGATTTCTGGTGGTACTGGTACTGGGAAGACTATTTTTGCTATGCAGTTTATAGTTAATGGGATTAAGTTAAATGAGCCCGGGGTTTATTTGACTCTTGATGAGCGTCCTGATTTGATTAGAGAGGATATGTTGCGGTTTGATTGGAATTTGCGTCAGTATGAAGATGCTGGGATGATTAAGATTGTTGATGGCACTATGGCGAAACTTGGTATTCCAAGTGATGAAGAGTTTTCTTTACCTGCTACTGGCTTTGACTTAGACAAGCTTTTGCTTGAGTTAATGAGGGCAATAAAAAAAATCAAGGCTAAGCGAGTTGTTATTGATTCAATTCCTGCTCTTGGGTTGAATTTTGAATCTGAGCATGAGATTAGAAAGGCTATTCTAAAAATTGTTTATCTTCTTTCAAGGGCGGGTGTGACAACAGTTTTTACTACTGAAGTTGATGAGGATTCTAAGCAGTTGGGCAAGTATGGTGTTGAAGAGTATGTTGCTGATGGGGTTATTATGCTTCATTATATGGGGCTTGGTACTCAGAGTAATCGTACGCTTCATATTAGAAAGATGCGTGCTACAAAGCATAGCGAGGATCTTCACCCGATTAAGATTACTGATTTGGGTATTAAGATTCAAAAAGTTGAAGATGAGTATGGCAAGATTTGACTCTTGTTTAGTGTTTCATTTTTGAGTTAGTCTTTGCATTATTATTAAGGGCTAAAAAATATGTTACCTTTTTTAGTTTTGTTCTAAAAAAGGCTTTAGTGCATTGTGCTTTTTGAATTACCTTTTTTACTTCTTTTTCTTTTTTATGAAGAAGTTCCAGATAATTATTGCAATAACTGCTATTACAATGATTAGTATTACTGGGTTTAGTCCCCCATCTGTCGTTTGTTGTGCTTTTGCTTGTAGTGTGATTGTTTTTGTTTTTTGAGTTGAATCAGCGTCTTGGTATTGTATTTTTACATCAATTGTGTGGTCGCCTATTCTGTTGAATACTATTGTTGTTTTTGCTGTGTCTACATCGTTTGGTCCGAGTGTTCCAATGAATTGTTTTGGGGTTTGTACTATTCCTTCTGGTGTGCTTATTTCAACTAGGGTAAAATCTGCTTTGCCAAGGCCTTTGTTGAATATTTCTATTGTGATTTGTGAATTTTGTCCAGTGGCTAGTGTTCCGCCTGTGTCTTTTAGTGTTGCGTCAAGGTCTGCTGTTCCAAAAACTTTTAGTCCTATGTATGATGTGTCGCTTAGTCGTGTTCCTGTTGAGTCTCGGTATGATACTTTGATTGGAATTGGGTAATTTTTTATTGTTGCTGTGTTGCTTACGTTAATTCTTAAGCTAGCTTCTTTTCTTTCTCCTGGGTTGATTGTGTTTATGTATGCTGTTGATGCTCCAACTGATGTGATGTCTCTTTCTATTACTGTTCCTGTGGCTGTTACTGTTCTGTCTTCTAGTATTTCTGCGATTATGTCATAAGCTGGGCTTGTTCCAACGTTTTGTATTGTTATTGGGATTTCTTTTTCTTGTCCTGGTAGGAGTTTATCGCTTGTTGTTGCTACAATTTTTAGTACTGGGCTGTTTCCGCTAATTATTATTGGGAATGAAAGTTTTTTTCCTGCTGTGTCTTCGTTTGCTGTTATTGTAACTGGTAGTTGGTATGTGTTATTTTCTGCTGTTGGGTCAATATAAATTGTAAAGTTTGCTTGTGCGTTTGCGTATTTGTCCATTGTGCCTATGTTTCGTGGGTTGGTTTCAATGTCTGTGGTTTTAACAGTAAATGGGTATGTGTTTTCTATTTTTAGTGTTACATTATTTTGTACTATGTTGTCTTGATTTTCGAGTTGTATTATTACTGTCATTGTTGTTCCTGGTACTGCGGGGCTTGGGTTGTATGATATTTGTGTTGCTTCTGGTATTGCAGCCATTACTCCTGTGGCAATAATAAGTGTAAATAATAGCACAGCTATACTTGTATTTAGTTTCATTTTGACCAACTCCAAAGAAGCTTGTTCTCCAATTCCTTTAAATAAATACGTTTTTGTCTTTATTCGCGGGGTTATATTCTTTCGGCGCTTTGTACGCCAGGGATTTGTTCAACTTTTTCTATTAATTTGTCGAGTTTTGGCGCGTTTGCGATTTCTATTCCGAATATTGCTTCAGTATATCCTGTTTTTTTTATTTTAAATGTTGTGTTTATTAGTGTTGCTCCGCCTTTTTTGATTTCTTCAAGTAGTTCGGGTAGTATTCCTGGTCTATCGATTGCGTTTACGCGTATTTGTGTTTTTCCTTTGTCTCTTTCTATTCTAACTTCTATTAGTTTTGTTTTGTCTATTTTTTTGATGTTTTGGCAGTTTCTTTTGTGAACTATTATTTTTCTTTTTGTGGTTCTTACTCCGATTATATCTTCTCCAGGTAGGGGGTTGCAGCATTCAGCCATTTTTACTTTTTTCATATCATTAATTTTTATTTGGTTAATTGGTTTTTTTGTGGGTTTAAATCCAAATATTGATTTTATTCTGTGTTTTGCTTTTTCTGTGATAACAAATCCTATCCAGTTTTTTTTCACTTGGGTTTTTTGGCTGGTTATAATTTCAACTTTGTCCAAGTTTTTGAGTTTAGTTTCAATTGGGGCTATTTTTCCATTGATTTTTGCATGTTCCATATTTGTTCCAATATCAGAGTGTATTGCGAAAGCAAAATCAATTGCTGTGGCTCCGTTTGGTAGAGCGATAACTTTATTTTTTGGGGTGAATGCAAATATTTTTTGCCCGCTGATTTTTTTTCCTAGACCTGCTCCTCCTTCGTTTTTTTGCCATTCAAGTAGTTGTCTTTCCCAGCTTAATTCTTTTTCAAATTCTTTGTCTTTCATTATTTTTTTGTAGTTCCAGTATCTATCCGAGATTGAGCGTAAGTGGTGGGTCCATGTTCGTATTTGTATTTCAATAATGTCTTCTCCGCGTCTAACTGCTGTGTGTATGCTTTGGTATCCATCCGCCCATGGTTTTGCGATATAGTCATCAAATGATTCTGGGATTATTTCGTATTTTGCGTGTACGTATCCAAGTGCTTCGTAGCATTCTTTTTCTTTGTCGCAAATTATTCTTATTCCATAGATGTCGTGTATTTTTGAAAATGGTTTCTTTTTCATTTTGTCATGGATTGATTTTAGTGTTTTTGGTCTGCCCATTATTTTTATTTTCATTTTTCCTGTTAGTAATTCTTGTATTTCTAAAATAACGTCTTTGATTAGTTTTTCTCTTGTGGTTCTGTCTTTGTTTACTAGTGTTTTGACTTTGTTATATCCTTCTGGGTTTATTGCTCTAAAGCTATAGTCTTGTATTTTCCATGAGTAATTGCTTAGCCCGAGTTTTGTTGCGAGTGGGAACCAGACCTCTTCTGCTTGTTTTGCAAAGTTTTTTTCAAGCGAGTTTCTGTTTGTGTGTTCTAGTGTGTCGCTTGTGTCTGCTATCATTAGGATTATTGGTTGAAAATCTTTTGGTATTGATAGTATTATTGAGTTTAGTGTGTCAGTTGGTATTTTTTCATAGTTGCTTTTAATTACTGAATCTAGTTGTTTAGTGTAATTAGCGACTTCTATTGTTTCTTTTCCAAATGTATTGGTTAGTTCTTCTTGGGTTGTTTTTTCAATTGGAATTTCTTTAATTATTTCAGCAATTATTGTTGTGTTTGGTAGTTGTTTTTCACATAATTCCATAGAAACTCTTTTTACTTTTTCAAGGATTTGCTTTTTTATGCCTAGTTCTTTGATAAAGTTAATTGCGAGCGCTCTAAGTTTTATTTGTTCTTTTTGGAAATTTTGCATAATATATGTTCTATTGTACTTGCTAAATACCTTTCTACTAGGGGGTTGTTTAGCGTTTTTTGTTTGTTGGGTGGCTGGGTGGTTTAATTCCCATATTGTTTTAAACTAGTTGAACTAGTTTTATTAAGAGTTCTGTATTCATTGGGTGTGGTGTTTTTATGGATGTTTTGGCAAATGTAAAATTAGTTAAGTTTCCGGAGCTTGATGAAGTTGATTTGGGATTATTTAATACTGCTCTTGCCCATTTTTTTAAAAGGGTTGGTGATGGGGTTACTCTGCAGCTTTCACTTAAAGAGTATAATAAGGGCGGGTTAAGAGCGCAACATGAAATTCATGCAACAGCGGTTCTTAATGGGGATAAGTTTTTTGCGGAGCATACTGATTGGTTGCTTTTAGAAGTAGTTCAGCATGTGCTTAAGACGCTTGAGAAGGAAATTAAAAAGAAGGAATCTTTAAAAAATTGATTTACTTCTTTTTTTTCTTTTTTGGTTTAGCTTTTGCCTTTTTAACTTTTTTGGGTTTTGCTTTGCTTTTTTTTGCTGGTCTTTCTGTGATTCCTTTTTCTTCTTGTTCTCTTCGAAGCTCTTCCCGCATTTGTTCAATAAGGTCCTTTACTGACATTTTTTTCTCAAAAACCATTTTGATCATCTTTATTATGGAATCAAACGCGCTTTTAGTATATAAACATTCCCCAACGGCGTGTCTTTCTTTGTGGTTTTAGTCAATTTAGTTATTAACTTCAATATATTCAATTTAATCAGCGTTTTATGTAGCAAATGGACGTGCTGGGAAATGGATTTTTCAGGCAGTGCAAGCATTTCATGCTACTAACTCCACTCCGTTTCCCTTCAGCGTCTTTTTCTAAAACTACCGTTGCTGCATTCCTGCCCTGGCGGGTTTCATTTCAAAAAAACACCTGTAAGGACAGAGCTTCGACGCTAGCTTCATGGTGTCTGCAGAGCTTACGAACCTCTTCCCCAGCTTCGACTCCGGCATAAAGCGGATTTCCGGTTACAAGCCACCGCTAGCGGCCCAGTCTATTCCATACATATCTCGTATAGAAATTAATATAATGTTTTGTGTGTTATCTTAATTATGCCAATTGTAAATAGGGCAACTGTTTTGAGGAATGCTGTGCGGTTTAAGAAACTTAAAGGGACTTCAGTGGTATCAAATTCTTTTAATCGGCGTGGTGTGAAGAGAAATCCTTTTTTGAATGAGTGGGTTGTTTCCAGAACCCCGTTTAATGAAACTGATGCTAGGTTTAATTTTAAAATTTCAAAGTGTATTTCAGATTTGATATTAGAGCGTAAGCACGGTGTTAGGGTTCTAGATTGGGGTTGTGGGGAAGGTTTTGCTTTGTTTGATTGTGCTCAAAAGTTTTCGAATTTGCGTGTTTTTGGTTTTTCTCGTGATTCTTATTATAAGTGGTTAGAGTTTTTGAGGTATAATGATAAAGGTAATTTGGATTTTGTTTTTTCTTCACATAAGGTTTTTGAAAGATATTTAATTAGGAGAAAGTTAAAGTTTAATTTGATTTTTGAGCATAGTTCTCTTGTGCATCTTTTTCAGTTGGATTTAGTAAAGCACTTAAATGTTTTAGTTAAGCATTTGACTGTTGGGGGAAAGATTTTTGTTTCTGCTATTGATTCTCCTAATTGGTCTGATTTTTCTGAAATAAAAAAAGAATTAACCAAAATGGGTGTTAGTGTTTCTGTTAATGATTTTGGCGCGGCTTGTTTGACAAGGGTTAAATAACTTTCACAGTAACTTATTGTTATGCCTGGCTTTGATTCGGTTTCAAGTGAGTATTCTTTTCTTAGGAAGACTGATTTTGCTAAGGTTTTTGTTCAGCATCCTTTTTTGTTTGATTTGATTAATCCTAAAGTGGGTGAAAGGATTCTTGATATAGGTTGTGGTGATGGTGTTCTTTCTATTGGGCTTGTTAAGCGTGGCGCAATTGTTACTGGTTTTGATTCTTCGCCTGATCAAATTAAATTAGCAAGATTAAATTTCGTTGGATTGAATGGAATTGATTTTGGTGTTTTTTCGCAGGATTCTTTTGTTTCTTCAATAAATTTTGATAAGGCTTTAATTTCAATGGTGCTTATGTATGCTCCTTCAGAGAGGGGTGTTTTGAAGTTTTTTGAAGTTGCTTTTAAGTCTTTGAAGAAGGGTGGTTTTCTTTATTTGCTTGATTTGGATAAAGAAAAAGTTTGGTTTGGTGAGTCTCATTTGTCTCGCGCGTTTAAAAAAAATCTTGATGGTTCTAGTGAACTTACTTTTTTGCCGGGTTCAGAGCATGCTTTTTCTGTAAAGTTTTTTGGTTATTCAGAGGAGCAGTTAATCGCTCTAGCCAGAAAAGCGGGGTTTAGTTTGGTTTCGGTTGTTCCGTTAAAAATCCCTGCTATTTCGAAGTCAAAAGTGTCTGATAGTTTTGTGCTGGAATTTAATAATTATCCGTTGTGGTTTGCTGCTGTATTTCAAAAGTAGTTGTTTTTATTACTTTTTTTCATTCGTTTTCAAAAGGTTGTCTTGTCATTAAATAGTTCTAGATTCTTCCACTATCATTAATCTGTAACGTTGTTTTTCTTGAGGGGATAATTTTTGGAATTGTGCATTTGCTTCTAGTTCTGCAAGTTTTTCTAATATTTTTGCTCTTCTATTTTGTGCGCTTCTTCCTGCTTTTGCTGGGTTTTCAAGTTCTACTTTTGCTCTTTCTTTTAGGTTTATTTTTGCAATTTCTAAGGTTCTATTAATTTGTGCCATTTTATTTTGATACCTTCTTGCTAGTCGCAAATACGGTTCTGCTTTTTTGAGAGCTGCTTTCTCTTTTTTCTTAAGCTCAGTGTAACGTTTGAAAGTAAATGTGCTTAGTGGTTGGTGTTTGCGCATACTTTACTAACGAGGGCATGTTAATTAATTCTTTTGGTTTATGTTTTTCTTATGTCTTGCTTTGAAATTTCAACTAAATCTTCTTTCTCAAATGCGCGTAGTGGTATTCTTTCCACGCACCACAAGAATTTAGAAACTCCTTTTTTTATGCCGGTTGCTACTAAGGGGGCGGTGAAGTTTGTTACTAATCCTGGGCTTGTGGGGGATATGGGTGTTGATTGTTTGATTGCGAATGCTTTTGTGAATTATTTAAAGCCGGGTCTTGAGTTAGTAAAGAGTGCGGGTGGTTTGCATAAGTTTTTTGGTTGGAGTGGAGCGCTTTTTACTGATTCGGGTGGTTTTCAGTTGTTATCAGAAACTTTTGTTGATCATTTAACTGATAAAGGAGTTTATTTCAAGAATCCTTTTGATAAGAGTGTTGAGTTAGTTACTCCGGAGCGGGCAATAGAAATTCAAAATTCTCTTGGGAGTGATGTTGCTATGTGTCTTGATCATTTGGTGCATTTTGGTAAGTCTCGTTTGGACTATTTTGATGCGATGGTTCGTACGACAGAGTGGGCGTTGAGGTGCAAGGTTGCTCATTCTAATCCTAATCAACTTCTTTTTGGTATTACGCAGGGTGGAACATATCCTGATTTAAGAAAAAAATCTGCGATTTCTATTGAGTCGATTGGTTTTGATGGGGTTGCTGTTGGTGGTTTGTGTATTGGTGAGGATCCTAAGAGTATGTATGATATGACTGAGGTAACAAAGAGTGTGATTAGTGAGAATCTCCCTGTTTATTTGATGGGGGTTGGTTCTCCTCTTGAGATTTTGAATTTGGTTGAGCGGGGGGTGGATGTTTTTGATTCTGCATATCCTACAAGGATGGCTCGTCATGGTTTAATCTTCACTCACAAGGGTCAGATTAAGATTGATAAGGCAATTCATAAATCTTCTTTTGTTCCTCTTGATTCAACTTGTTCTTGTTTTGTTTGTAAGAATCATTCTCGTGCGTATTTGCATCATTTGTTCAAAACTTATGAGCAGAATGGTTTGATGCTTTTGAGTTATCATAATACTTTTTTTATTGCAAACTTGCTAAAAAATATTCGTACTGCAATTAAGGAAAATAGTTTTGAGAAGTTTAAGAAGGATTTTGAGTGTGGTTATAAGGATAAGAAGCATTGATGTGTGGTTTTGCTTTTTGTGTTTTGGCTTTATTTGAACCCGTATTTTTTCTTTACTTCGTCATTAGTAATAAATTTTAATCCTTTTTTGCGCATGTTTTTTTCTTCTTTTAGTAATTTTTGTGCAACTGTTTCAAGTTCTTGTTCGCGTATTTCTTCGAGTACTTTGTGTTTTTCTCCTAGTGCGAGTATTCCTGCTCGCATCGCTTCTGTTTTTGTTTTGAAGTAGCCTTTGTGGAGTAGTGCTATTAGGACTTTTTCTGGCATTCCTTCCATTTTTATTAGTGTTTCCATTTTATCACTATATATTAAGTATACAAAAAATATATAAGGCTTATTTTAGGGCTTTTCGCCATTCGTCGTATTGTTTGTGGCTTCCTGCGAACCATATTTCTTTTGTTTGTTCGTTGTCTTTTATTTTCAGGACTATTCTGTTTTGTCCACTTTCTGCTACAAAGAAGCTCAAACCGTACTTTAGGTGTCTTGTTTTGGTTTCGTTTGCTTGTTTTTGGATTTTTTTCCAGATTTGTTTTTGTGTGTGTTTGTCCATTTTTTCGAAATTTTTGTCCCAGCCTGCCATGTAAACTAGTTTGTACATAAAGCTCACTAATTTTGTTTGTTTTTGCGGGAAAAAAGCAAGTGCTTTTTTCCGCAGTATTAGTTTAATTTTTGTTTTTATTCGTCTATGTCTTCTATTCCGTTTTCTGTGATTCTGTATAGTGCTTCTCCGTCTGGTAGGGATGGTGAGTCTACTAGTTTTGCTACTCTTTTGTCTTCTTTGCTTTTTCGTAGGTAGAGTCTTGTTTTGCTTGCGTGTCCTACTACGTTTCCTCCGATTGGTTCTGTTGGGTCTCCGAATAATATATCAGGTCTTGACATTACTTGGTTTGTTACTAGCACCACAACATTATTCATTTCTGCTAGTTTTTGCAGGGATCTCATGTGTTGGTTTAGTTTTTGTTGTCTTGCTGCTAGTGTTCCTCGTCCTACGAATTCTGATCGGAATTGTGCTGTGAGTGAGTCTACGATTACTAGTTTGATGTTTTTTTCTTTTACCATTTCTGCTGCTTTGTCTACGAGTATCATTTGGTGTTCTGCGTTGTATGCTCTTGCGACGTAGATGTTTTTGAGTGCTGCGTCTGGGTCTAGTCCGAATCTTTTTGCTGCTTGTATTACTCTTTCTGGTCTAAATGAGTTTTCTGAGTCAATATACAAGCATGCTCCTTCTAGTCCTCCTTGTTCTTTTGGTAGTTGTACTGTTACTGATGTTTGGAAGCACCATTGGCTTTTGCCCGAAGCCATTTTTCCGTATACTTCTGTTATGCTTTGGGTTTCTATTCCTCCTCCGATGAGTGAGTCTAGTTCTTTTGATCCTGTTGTTAGTCTTCCTACTAGTTTTCTTTTTTCTGCGAGTACATCTGCTGTTTCAAATCCCATGTCTAGTGCGTCTCTTGCTGCTTTGATTGCTTTTTCTGCTGTTCCTTCTCCTAGTCCTGCAACTTCTCTTAGTTCGCTTGCGCTTGCTGTTGCTATTTGTTCCATTGTTTTGTATCCTGCTTCTATTAGTTTTTTTGCTGCTCCTTCTCCTACTCCGGGTAGGTCTTCTATTCTTTCTATTTTCTTAGCCATTTTTCCACCTCGCTTAACACTTTTTTTGAGCAAAAAGTATTGGCTTTACTTTTAATTGCCCTTTAGCGTCTAAGCATTAGTATTTGTTGTTTGGTTGTTTTTAAATCACTGCCTATCCTTTTTGCCGGTGGTCACAAATCATTAATTTGTGCCACCCCCAAAAACAACGGGTTTTTGTTGGTGGTCGCAGACTTTGTTTGTGCCACCCTAAAAATTATTATTTTTTACAGTTGATTTTAGTGTTTTTTTCGGTAACTTTTTAGTATGTATTTTGGTATTGTTGCTCCGAATCCCATTTTTTCTCTTTGTCGTTTTAGGGTTTGTAGTCTTTGTTGTGCTGGCATTCCTTTCATCCATTCAGGTCCTGCGTTGTGGAGTGCCGCGAATCTTTTTGCTTTTTCGTAGATCCTTGCTTCAAACCTGCCCTTGCTGTTGTTGAATCTTTCAACTGTTTTTTCGTCCAGTTCTTTTCCTTTTTTTGCCAGTTCTTCGGCAAGAATGTGTGGGAGTATTTGATTTGTTTTTCTGTGGTGGTCGCGGATCATTATTTGCATTCTGTATTTTGTTTGTTTTAGTCTTTGTGTGAGTTTTGCTGCGTGGGTGTCGGTTTGGCTTAGTCTTTCTCCTAGTAAAATTACTTGTCTTATGTTGTCTGCGTTAAAGTCAAGTTGTCCGTTTCTTATTTGTTCAATAAACATTTTTTGTAGCGTGGGGTCTTTTGGTACTACAAATCTTACTCCCATTCGTCTTTCTGGCAGTACTCCTGCTTTTCTTCCTCGTTCGTCGACAAGGCAGCCTTCTCTTGCTGCTTGTGTGTAAATTGTTGTTCCTTTGTACGCGTGTATTATTTGCATGTTTGCGTATTCTTCTGTTTCTTGCATTCTTCTTGTGTCTTTTGTTAGTGTGCGGTAGTATGATTCTAAAAAGTCAATTGGTTTTGTGTTTACTCCGCCTGCGAGGAGGAAGTTGTATGTCTTTATTCCTGCTCTTGTTAGTTCTGCGATTACTTTCATTGCTTCTATTGAGTTGTATCTTCCGCTTTTTAGTTCGGTTAGCATTCCGTCGCTTAGTGCTTCGGTTCCGATTTCAAGTCTGTAAAAATTTGCTTGTTTTAGGAGTGCAATTAGTTCTGTGTCTACTGTCCTTCTCCCGTTTTGTGTTTGTATGAAGGAGTCTATTGTTGCTAGCCCGCTAAAAGAGAATCTTTTATGCAGTCCAAGTTCAATTATTTTCTCAAAGATTCTTTTGCTCCTTTCTCTATTAGAGAATAGTTGGTCGTCGTGGAAGCTGACTGCTTTTATTTTTTTGTTTCTTGCAAGTTTTATTAATGCTGTAATAATTGAGCTCTCGTTTATTTCTGCTGGTTGTCCTTTTCTTGGGACTGCGCAGAAGATGCAGGCTTTTGCGCAGCCTCTTTGAGTGAGTGTGTATGCAATTCCACTTTTTGTTCGTACAAGAGGTATTTTTGAGTATGCGATTTCGTAATTTGTGAGTCTTGCAGCTTGCCCCATTATAATGCGTCCTTTTTTTTGCATTATGATTCCGGGCACTTCTTCAATTCGTTGGTTGCTTCGTCCTTCAAGTATTTTAATTAGTTGTGGGAGTGCGTGTTCTGCTTCTCCGCGTATTGCGTAGTCAAGTTTTAGTTGGGCGAAGAATCCTTTTGGGTTTGAGTTAAATGCGGGTCCTCCGCCGATGATTTTAGCTTTGGGGAATGTTGTTCTTAGTTTTTCAATGATGTGTCCTTCCCATCTCATTTGTCCGTGCCAGTCGTACATTGGCATTCCTATTATTTTTACCCCATTGATTGCTGAGTGTCTTAGAATGTAGTGCATTGCTTTGTTTATAATTTCTTGTGTTCTTTCTTTTCTTTTTATCCTTGGAAGAGAACCAATTTCTCGTGGGATGTTCATTGGTATTTTTATAACTCTTGAATCAATTCCGTTTCTTTGCATGGCTTTGTTAAGTGTTTGTAGTCCTATTGAAGGGTATCCTGACCAATCTATTAGAACAACGTGGGCCATTTCGGTTGTATTTTTCTCTTTTGTTGAATATTAGCTTTATCCCTTCTGAGAAAAACCTAATACTCTCTTTTTGTAGGACACTTTTTGTGTATTTTTCCGTTTTTGATGATTATTTTCTTCCTTTAATTTTGAAAAGGTCCTTTAATTATGCTTTTTTTAGTAAGTTGGTGTTGGTGTTTTCTTTTTTTTGTCTTTATATGTTTGTTATATTTGTTTTTATTAAAAAAGTTTTTGTTAGTGTTTTGTTTTTGTGTTTTTCACAATGTATATTAACCCATCCGTGTATGCATTGTGAATCGCAATTTTTTTTTTGGTGAAAAAAATTGTGTGTTTAGTCGGGTCCTTGCCTTTAGGCTCGTTAAGCTATTGGTGGTGAGTTAATGCGTAATCGGGATAAGTATACTTGTGCTGTAGTAAATAGCAATAGTTTAAATAGATTGACGAGTAGTGATTTCGTTTTTCAGTTTGCTGTGGATTTTAATTCTTTTGTAAAATCAGCTGATTTAAACATAAAATCAAATAAGGGCTTAGTCAGCGTTTCGCTCGGCGTTTTTGTTTTGGGTTTATTTTTAGTTAGTTTTTTGTTGTAGGCGGTTGTTGTGGAGTTTGAATAATTGGTTTTTGTGTGGTGTGTTTTGTGGCTAAAAAGAAAAATACGTATGAAAATATAGTGCTTTCAGATACTGTAAGTTCTAGTGTTTGGCAGGAATACCTTTCTTTTCCATTTTCAGATTTGAGTGCTTTTTTAGCAACTTTTGTTTTTTCTTTGCATAGTATTTTTGTCAAATATGCTGTGTTTTTTGTTTTAGTTTTTGCAGTTACTTCTTTATTTTTTGCTTTTTGGGCAAATTGGTTATTTTTGTTGGTTGCTCTTAGTGGGAGTTTGCTTTTTTCGCTTCTAGCTTTTTTTAATGCAAAGTTTGATAATGTAAAAAAAGATTTTGAAGAGAATGGGGTTTTTTAGTTAGTCCTATCCAATATTAGTTAGTTTTTTGTTATAGGTGGTTGTTGTGCATGAGTTTGAAGAGTTAATAGTTTGGCTTGATTCCCAAACGCCAGAGAGTGTTCCTGTTAAAGTGGTTGTGAAAAAGCAGCAAAAGCGGTTTTGGAGTTAAGTATTTGGAATTAGTTTTTTGGTTTGGGAGTAGTTTGTTTAAAACTAAATTATTTTCCTATTTCTTTAAGTATTTTTAGTTTTTCATTTTTTGGTAGTTGTGATGAGTATTCAAGTATTTGTTGTACTCTTTCGTTTCTTGCGTATATTGCGGGGTATGAGCTAGTTGTCCTTTCTGCTAGATCAGCCATTTTTTGTCCATATTTGCTTTTTCCTGTTTCTCCGACTGGATAATTTTTTAGCCATACTTTTCTTACGCTTGGTGATGTTTTTAGTTTGTCTTTTAGTGCTATCATGCTTCGTTTAAATTCTGCTTCTCCGAACGTCATTTGTTGGCTTCTAAATACGTGTGCAAACCTGTCATATAAAAATGTCATGGAGTTTGTTGATAGTCCTTGTGCGATTTTTGGTTCTGTTCTTTTCCAAAATGCGGCGATTTGTGCTTTTCTTTCTGCTTCGCTTAGTACCCTAATTTTTTGTCCGTTAGTATTAACTTCTTTCATTCTAGCAGGGTTTGTTTGTTGTATTTTTTGTTCAACTAGTACTCTTTTTGTTTGGGTTGTGTTAGTTGGTTTTTGCGGTTTAGCTAGGTATGCACTTGCAGCTATAGCTATTCCCGCGCCTGCTACTGCTGCTCTTTTTCCCCATTTGCTTTTGAACCATTTTGCCATTTTTATCACATTTAAGTAGTTTTTTCTCTTTATTATTATTTGCTATTGTTGTTTTTTTACTTTATTAATGTGCCTTTTGATTCTGTTTGAGCGTTTAGTACGATTTTGCTCCACATTTCAAGGTATTCTTTTTTGCTAGTGACTTCTTCCCAAGTGCTTAGTTTTCCGTCTGTTAGTTCTTCTTCTCTTAATTTAATATTTTCACTTTCGATTTCTATTTGAAATACTACTCCAAAGTGTACTTTTTCTACTTCTCCTGAATCGTCATTTATGTATCCTATTACTTTTGTTTTTATTTTTCCGTGGTATTCTACTTCTTCTTCAAATTCTCTTTTCATGCATTCTATGAGGAATTCGTTTTTGTCTTTAATATCTATTGGGTTGATGTGTCCTCCGACTCCGATTGAGTATTTGTTGTGTAATCTTTGTTCTCCTCCTTTTGGGGTTCTTTGGTAACAGAATACTTTGTTGTTGTGTGTGATTATTAAGTAAGGGATGATTTGTTTGTAAGTTGTGTCTTCTTCTATTGGTTTTGGTTGTGTGGGTCCAGAGACTTTTCGTAATTTGAATTCTAGTTTTTTTATTACTTCGTCATTTATGCTAAATTCTCCTTCTTTTTTAAATCCATTAAATGCTTTTTCATCATTTTTTCCAAATAGTGTTGTTCGTTTTACTGCGAGTACTTCTTCATCCATTTTATGCACTTAAACATTTTCGCACTACTGTTTTTTTAAACAGTTCTTATTACAATTATTTCATGGCTCTTGTGCAATTTGTTTTGAAGTTGTTGTTTGCTAATGGTGTGCGTTTTTTCAGGTTTTTTCCTAATAATGATCCTATTTTGGGTATTGTGCTTCCCTCAGCGAAGAAGAATTTATTAGCAAGTATTCTTTTTGCTGTTCTTTGTATGGTTTCTTTTGATGTTATTACTAGTAGGGTTGGTGTTTGGACGATTGTGACTTCAGTTTCTTATGCTTTTGTTGTTTTGGTTTTGGGTTTAGCGTTTTCTAAAATAAAGAGGGTTTCTTTGAAGCATTATTTTTTTGCGAGTATTGTTGGGGTTTTGATTTTTGATGTAATTACTGGGCCTTTGATGAGTACTTTTATGTTTAAGCAGTCATTAGTGGTTACGCTTCTTGGTCAGATTCCTTTTACTTTGTATCATTTGGCGAGTGCTTCTTCGTATTCGCTTTTTTTTGCTTTTGTTTTGGATAAGGATGTTCGTTCTAGTGTGTTAAAGGGTTTAAATAAGAATTTTGTTTTTATTCCTTTGCGTCAGTTTTTACTAGGGGTTAGTAGGCGATTTTTGTGATTAGTAAGAAATTATTTTTAGGTGTTATACTTTTAACAGTATTTTTTGTTTGTTTGGGTTGTACTTCGACTGCTAATTTTGCTATGGTTGATTCTAGTCCTGTTCAGGTTTCTATGTTTGTTTTTGATGATACGAATAAGTTGATGTTTTCTGAGGTTAATGATTTTAATGCTGGTTCTAGTGCGTTTGATGTGGTGAAAGAGCTTCTTGGCGGGAATTTAGAGTATCAAGAGTATTCTTTTGGTGTCATGATTACTTCTATTTATGGTGTTGATGCTTCTTCGGAGGATTATTGGGCGCTTTATGTGGATGGGAATTATGCTTCTAAAGGGATTAGTGATTATGTGGTTAATAATCCGACTTTGATTGAGTGGCGTCTTGAGAAAATCTCTGCTTTTAGTAGTTAATTAAATTGTTTTCTAATTTTTTTGTTTTTCTTTTGAATTTATTTGGTTAAGTGTTTTCTTTTCAATTTTTTCAGCAGTAGTTATTATTTTTTGTGTTGTTTTTTAGTTTTGAATTTATAATTATTTTTAATTTGGTGTTTAATTTTTTTTATTTTTATAATTTTATTTTTCCACATCCTTTGTAGTTTTATTAACCAACTTTTTTATGATAAATTATTAACTTTTCCAACTATTTTGTCCAGGATTAGTGATTTTTAGTATCTTTTTTGTTCGGGTTTCTTATTTTTGTTTACTTTCCAATTTTTATCATTTATTGGACATAGCTTTTTAAACTTCAAAATCTTTCATAGTTCTAGTTTTAAATTTGGGGTGATAAAGTGTCTTTAGCAAGTAATTTCGAGAGTGAAGTAAGTAGTGGTGTAGTTTTAGTTGATTTTTGGGCCGAGTGGTGTCCTCATTGTGTTTCTTTCATGCCTCATTTAGATACTTTATCAAGTGAATTAATAGGTAAGGCGAAAGTTTTGAAAGTTAATATTTCTGAAGCGGAGGATCTTGCTCATCGTTTTAGTGTTACAAGTCTTCCTACTTTTTTGATTTTTAAAGATGGTTCTGTTGTGGATATAGTTCGCGGGGCTTTAAATAAAATTGACCTTAAGAGGCGCGTTTTGGATATAGTTGAATAATTATAATTAACTCGAATTTCTGGTGGGTAGTAAGGGGTAGTGGGGTAAAATGGCTAAGGGGCTAAAGATAAATAGGGTTTTTACTAAAAAAGGTCAATCTGTTTTTGACTCTTTCACTTTTGAGTTAAGGAAGAGTTTTATTCGTAATCCTGATGGTTCAACTGTGTTTGAACAAAATGGTGTTGAGGTTCCTTCTTTTTGGTCTCAAACAGCGACTGATATTTTAGCGCAGAAGTACTTTAAACGTGCCAAGATTCCTGAATGTGATGATAATGGTGTTCCTATAAAATTTTCTCCTGCTACGGGGAGGGAGCGCTCAATAAAGCAAGTAGTTCATAGGATGGTTGGGTGTTGGCGTTATTGGGGGGAAAAAGAAGGCATGTTTGATTCAGAGGATGATGCTAGTGCTTTTGAAGATGAATTAAAATTTATGCTTCTTAGTCAGATGGCTGCTCCAAATAGCCCGCAGTGGTTTAATACTGGTTTAAGCTGGGCTTATGGTTTTTCTGGTGCGAGTGATGGTCATTATTATTTTGATCCTGAAAAAAAAACTATTGTTTTAAGTACGGATGCGTATGTTCGACCTCAGCCGCATGCTTGTTTCATTCAATCTGTTAAGGATTCTTTGATGGAAGAGGGGGGAATTTTTGATCTTCTTAAGCGTGAGGGGCGTTTGTTTAAGCATGGTTCTGGTACTGGTACTAATTTTTCTACTCTTCGTGGTAAGGGGGAAAAGTTAAGTGGCGGTGGTGTTTCTAGCGGGTTAATGAGTTATTTAAAAATTTATGATACTGTTGCTGGGAGTATTAAGAGTGGGGGTACTACTCGTCGTGCGGCTAAGATGGTTGCGCTTGATATTGATCATCCTGAGATAAAAGAGTTTATTGATTGGAAGATGAATGAGGAAAAAAAAGTTGCTGATTTGGTTGCGGGGAGTAAGGTTTGTGCGAATCAAATAAATAAAATAATGAAGGTTGCTTGTGATTCTAATTGTTTTGATCCTGAAAAGAATCCTGTGTTAAAGCTTTCAGTAAAAAAGGCTATTGCTCTTGGTGTGCCGTTGAATTTTGTTTTTCGTGCGCTTCAGTTGGCTCGGCAGGGTAAGTGTTCGATGGATATTAAGGAGTATAATACTCATTTTGAGAGTGAGGCTTATACTACTGTTGCTGGGCAGAATTCTAATAATTCAGTGGTTATTCCTAATTCTTTTTTTAAGGCTCTTGATTTGAATGCGAATTGGGATTTAACTTGGCGAATTAATGGTTTTGTTTGTGAGTCTTTGCCTGCGAGAACTCTTTGGGATAAGATTTGTTTTGCTGCTTGGAATTGTGCGGATCCTGGTGTAATATTTTATTCTACTATTAATGAGTGGCATACTTGTCCTGCTTCTGGTCCGATTCGTTCAAGTAATCCTTGTAGTGAGTTTTTTTTCCTTGATAATTCTGCGTGTAATTTGGCTTCTATTAATCTTATAAAATTCCTTGATCCTGTTTCTGGTAGGTTTAGGGTTGATGAGTTTGTTCATGCGGTTCGTGTTTGGACTATTGTTCTTGAGATTTCTGTTGTGATGGCGCAGTTTCCTAGTAAGGAGATTGCGGATATTACGTATAAGACTAGGTCTCTTGGTTTGGGTTATGCTAATATTGGGAGTTTGTTGATGCGTCTTGGTTTGCCTTATGATAGTGATGAAGGTAGGGCTCTTGCTGCTGGTGTGTCTTCTTTAATGACTGGTGTTGCGTATGAAACAAGTGCTGAGTTGGCTGCTCTTTTTGGTGCGTTTGAAGAGTATGGTTTGAATAAAGAGTTTATGTTGAAGGTTATTAGGAATCATAAGCGTGCTGCTTTTTCTGAGCCAGAGTCAAGTTATGAGGGTTTGTCTATTTATCCTGTTAAGTTTGATTTTGATTTGTGTCCGAAGGATATTATTGAAAAATCTCGGATTGCGTGGGTTAGTGCGTTGTCAAGTGGTGAGAAGTTTGGTTTTAGGAATGCGCAAGTTTCTCTTTTGGCGCCTACTGGGACAATTGGTTTGTTGATGGATTGTGATACTACTGGGCTTGAACCTGATTTTGCGCTTGTTAAGTTCAAGAAGCTTGCTGGCGGGGGTTATTTTAAGATTGTGAATAGTAGTGTTCCTTTTGCGTTAAAGAAACTTGGTTATTCTGATTCCGAGATTAAAGATATTGAGTATCATCTTTTGGGTCATGCTACTCTAGTTGGTTGTCCTGCGATTACTATTGAGTCTCTTAAGTCAAAAAAGTTTTCAGGTGTTGAGATTAGTAAGCTTGAATCTGGAATGAAATCTGCTTTTGATATTAAGTTTATTTTTAATAAGTTTGTTCTTGGTGAAGAGTTTTGTAAGAGTTTGGGTTTTACTGAAAAAGAATTGAATGATCCTTCTTTTGATATATTAAAGGCGTTAGGTTTTTCTAAATCTGAAATTGAGGAAACGAATAAGTTTGTTTGTGGTGCGATGACTGTTGAGGGGGCTCCTCACTTGAAAAAAGAGCATTTGTCTGTTTTTGATTGTGCGAATAAGTGTGGTAAGTATGGCACGCGTTATATTCCGTGGGATGCGCATATTAAAATTATGGCTTCTGTTCAGCCTTTTCTTTCTGGTGCGATTTCAAAAACTATTAATATGCCTTCTAGTGCAACAATTGCGGATATTGAGAAAGCGTACCTTCTTTCTCACAAGAGTATGTTAAAGAGTAATGCGCTTTATCGTGATGGTAGTAAATTATCTCAGCCTCTTAATGCTGTTTCTGGGGATATTGCTGAAGAATTGCTTGGGGTTACTGTTGAGGATGATGTTGATGAATTAATTGGTCCAAAGCAGGTTCATGAGGCGGTTGTTCAAAGGTTTGAGAGGAAGCGTTTACCTAAGAGAAGGCGTGGTATTACTCAGGAGATTAGTATTGATGGGCATAAGATTTATGTTCAAACTGGGGAGTATGATGATGGGACTCTTGGTGAATTATTTATTTCAATGTATAAGGAAGGCGCAGCGTATAGGAGTCTTCTTGCTTGTTTTTCAGTTGCAATAAGTAAGGCTCTTCAATATGGTGTTCCTCTTGAAGAATTTGTTGATTCTTTTACATTCACGCGGTTTGATCCATCTGGAATGGTTATGGGGCATGATAGTATAAAGTCTTGTACTTCAATTCTTGATTTTATTTTCAGGATGCTTGGTTATGAATATTTGGGTAGAACGGATTTTGTGCATATTAAGCCGCTTGAGGAAACAAAAAAGGATAATTTAAAAGTTGCTGTCCAATCTACTCTTGGTGTTCCTTCTTTAGGTGCGAGTGCTTTTCCTGATTTGAAAACTGAGTTGCCAAAAAATAATATTGTTTCAGATGATGTTTCAATTGCTAAAACTAAGGGGTATACTGGGCAATCTTGTAGAGAGTGTGGTAGTATGAAGGTTAGGAGAAATGGGACTTGTACTGTTTGTGAGGATTGCGGGGCAACGAGTGGTTGTAGTTAAATTGCAGTTGCTGTTGTAATTGAATTGTAATTTCAATTGTAGTTGTAGTTGAAAATTAGTATTGCTGTTGTAATTATTGTATTTAGTAAAGTGTAGTGTATTTGTTAAATTTTGTTGATTTGGTTGTAAGGAAACTATTTTATTTTTTTGTATTCTATTATGTGGGGTAATTAATTTATTTGGGGTTAGTGTGTATGGCTGGTTTAGTTCATATTTATTGGGGGGCTGGTAAGGGCAAGTCCACTGCAGCTATTGGGCTTATTTGTCGATTTTTAGGGCATGGTAAGAAAGTTCTTCTTGTGCAATTCATGAAAATTCCTCAAAAAGAGTTTGGTCAGTATGGGGAAATTACTGCTCTAAATTTAAATAAAAATTTTGTTGTTAAACAATTTGGTTCTTCTGATTGGGTGGTAAAGAATTTTTTGTCAAAGAGCGCGGTTTTGGGTGTTGTTAGTGCATTTGATTTTTTAAAATCTGTTGTTACTTCAAATGAATTTGATTTGGTTGTTGCTGATGAATTATTGTATTGTCTTAATTTGGGTTTGTTAAAAGAGGTTGATGTGATTTCGTTGATTAAATCAAAATCTTCTTCTCTTGAGTTTGTGTTAACCGGTTCTCATAAAGCGCATCCTAATATTTTTGCGCTTGGGGATTATGTTACTCATTTTGAGAAACTAAAGCATCCTTTTGATAGTGGTGTTTTAGCTAGGGTTTGTGTTGAGTATTAATTTTTTATTAAGCATTGCTTTTTTATTAAATATTGATTTTTTGATTATTCCAGTTTGGGTAAATACCCCGCGGCTTGCCGCGGCAGTATTTAAGTCTTGTTTGTAGTTGAATTTTGTATATGGATGTTCGGCATGCTGCGCATTGTACATATCGGATTCGGTATCACATGGTGTTTGTGTTGAAGTATAGAAAGAGCCTGATTTCGGATGAGGTTTTTGAGTTTTTAAAAAGTGTGTTTGTGGGAATTGCGCAGAGGTATTATTTGAGTTTTGAGGCAATCGGCAGTGATGGCGATCATTTATACATAGTGGTTGAGGGGGCTCCGCGATATGCGCCGTCGGATATAATGCGCATATGCAAAAGCATCACAGCAATTCAATTGTTTAAAAAGTTTCCAAAGCTCAAAACAGAGTTTTGGGGCGGAGAATTTTGGAGTGGTGGCGGGCACATAGATACAGTGGGCGACGGACGAGGACTGGATGAAGTAAAAAAGTATGTGGAAAATCAAGGTGGAAAAGATTATGCACAAACGAAATTATTCGAGTTTCCGTCGGATACCCCAGGGCTTGCCCCGGTTGGGTAATTCATTTTTGTTTAATTTAGAGTATTTCTCTTGCGCTAAATTCAATATTTCCTGAAAAATTGTTTGCTTTTTGGTATCCGAATACTTTGATTTCTTTTCCAATTAGTTTTCCGTTCATTTCGGCTGTGAATACATCTGTTGATTTTGCGTTCAAGTTTGTTTCAAGTTCTTCTTGTTCCATTCCGATTGCGTTGAGTGCGTTTTTGCCGAAGAAGTTTGTTCTTATGCTTGCGCTGTCATCTTCTATTATTAGTGATATAACTGCATTCTTTTTTAGTGTTGTTTCTCCGCAGTTGTCGCAGAGTACGCCGTTAGGTGTTTTCATTATTTTTTTGCCACATTTAGAGCATATTTCAAATATAAAATTTCCTTTTTCAACTCCTGTTATTTTTCCGTTTATTACGCTGTTTTCTCCGTCAGTTAGTGTGTTAATTTTTTTCTCTTGCATATTTTCTTTTAGTATTTCAATACTGCTTGGCATTTCTTTTTTGCTTTCATTTATTTGTGCAGTGTATCCTAAGTGGAGTTCTACTCCAAATCTGCCTTCTTTAGTGTATGCGTTTTTAATTTCTATGACTTCTCCTTCGTCAAATTTTTCAATTTCATCAGCTTTATCATTCCATGCTGTTGCGCGGAGTAGTGCTGTTTCGTCTCCGAATTGAAATGAGCATAATTTTCCTTTTCTTTCTCCGCTTGCAAATTCTTTTTGCGGGAATTTTCTCATAATTCTTCCAATGACATTGATTCCGTTTATTCCTGATTTTAGTTCGCTTAGTTTTTCGAATTGTTCTTCTTTTTTGTTTAGTATTTGTATGGTTCCGTTAAATCCGAGTGTTACTTGTTTTTTTTCATTGTATGTTGTAACAATAACATTGCTTAAGCATACTTCGCTTCCTTTTGTTAGGTCATATTTTTCTACTTGGTCGTTCCATAGTGTTACGCGTACTTCTCCGTTTCCGTCAGTGAGGATAAATGATTTTAGTTTTCCTTTCTTGTTGTTTTTTTCAAATTCTTTTATTGGGAATATTGATTCAACTATTCCTTTAATTTCAATTCCTTTCATTCCGTCGCTAAGTTGTGCGATTGTCATTTGTTCAAGTGTTTCTTGTTTTAGTCCGAGTTCTTTTTGTACCATGTATGTTGCGCCTTGTTCAGTTAGTAGTCCTGAAAATTTTTGTATTTTTGCGTCTATTAGTGCTTTGATTTCGCTTTCTTCTTTTGATGTTTTTTGGGAAATTTCTTTGATTATTTCTCCTATTTCTCTTTCAGTCATTTTGCTCACACAGTTTATTTTTTAGTAATTATCTTCTCTTGGCAAGTGTTTTATAATCTTTCTAGTGTGTTTTGCCTCTCTTTTGTGAATTTCGTACTTTTTGTATGCCTTTTTATGCGTTTTGTAAAGGGCATATTTTATGCAATGTACTATTATTGGTGCTTCTGACTCTTCTGTTTTGTGGCGTTTTGGTAAAATAAAGGAAAAGGATTATCCTAAATTTGTTAGTGATTATGCGCTTTTTCTTTCAAAGCATTTTAGTGATGTTGTGATTACGCCTAGTGATGGTGTTTATGCGGATATTGGGGTTGAATTTGGTAAAATTACTAAAAAAAAGCCGCTAGCATATTATCCTGATGGGGATGCTTTTTATAGTCTTAAGTATTTTGGGAAAAATCTTTCTCAATTTGATTTGAAGCCGATTGGTGGGGATGTGTATAAGCTTGATGGTTCGTTTGTTGCTATTTCTAATTGTGTTATTTGTCTTGGTTTAACTCCTGGGGGTATGATTGAGATTTCTTTTATGAAGTATCATCAAAATTATGGTGCTCTTAAGGATCCTAAATTAAAAAATATTCATTTATTTATTGATGAAAGGTGTATTGAGTCGCGTTTGCCTAAAGTTTTTCATGAGCAGATTGCAAATATTTATTATTATAATTCTCTTGATGAACTTGAGAAGTTAATTTATGCGCACAGGGTGGATCTTGAATAGCATTTCTAGTGCTAGTTTTTGGCTCAGGCATTGCTTTTTATACTTGTTTTTTCCTTATTTTTTTAGTGAGTTTTATGAAAGCTGGTAAGGTTTATTCAAAGTTGCTTGCGCAGTTAAAGGAAAATGCTGGATTGCTTTTTTTGGTTATTGATCCTCCTAATCAATCTCCCGAGCAGGCTGGGAGAGTTGCTTCTATTGCAGAGGATGCTGGTGTTTCAGCGATTGCTGTTGGTGGTTCTTTAGGCGCTCAAGGAAAGATTTTGGATGATACTCTTTTGGCGATTAAGGATAAATCTTCTCTTCCCACGATTCTTTTTCCTGGGAATATTGCGACATTATCAAAGCTTGCAGATGCGATTTATTTTATGTCTATGTTGAATAGTACTGATCCTTATTATATTTCTGGGGCTCAAACTGCTTCTGCTTTTCCAATTAAGAAGATGGGTATTGAGGTTATTTCGACTTCATATGTTATTGTTGAGCCTGGTAGGGCTGTTGGTTTTATGGGTAGGGCTCAGCTTATTCCAAGAAATTTATCTTACCTTGCAGCGGCTACGGCTCTTGCTGGTGAGTATATGGGTTCAAAGATGGTTATTTTAGAATCTGGTGGGGGTGCTCCTGAACCGGTTCCTTTAGAAATGATTACTCAAACAAAAGCTGTTTTAAGTATTCCTCTTGTGGTTGCTGGCGGGGTAAGAACTCCTGAATTTGCTTTTGATTGTATTTCTAGTGGGGCTGATATTGTTCATGTTGGTTCTGCTATTGAGAAAACAAAATTAGATTCTGAAGTTAAATTAAAGCTTGAGAAGATGGTTGATTCTGTTAAGAAAGGGGCGAAAGCAAAGAAGTAGTGCTTTTGCTTTTTTAATTTTTATTTTATTTGGTTTTTTGTTTTTCAAATTCTTCAACAATTTCTTTTATTGCGTTTTTTAGTGTTGTTTCTTGTTTAAATCCGAGTTTTTCTATTTTTTCTATTTGGTAGTGTCGTTCTTTGCTGATGTGTCTAATGTTTTCTTTGTTCAGTAGTTTTGTTCTGGTGACTTTTCCAAGGGCAAGTCCTGCCCAGCTTGGTATGTGCTTTATTCCTTTTTCAATTCCCATTTCTTCTTGTACAATTTCACAGAATTCGTTTAGTGTTGGTTGTTCTTTTCCTGCTACAAGGTATATTTCTCCATTTTTTCCGTTTTCAGCTACTGTTGCTATTGCTCTTGCAAGTTCTTTTACGTATATTATTTGAAATTTGTTTTTTCCTCTGCATGGTAAGGGATATTTTTTTTCTAGCATGTGAAACATTTTTTTCCAGTATTCGTTTGCTCCTAGTACCATTGCGCTTCTTACAACACTTGTGTGTATTTTTTCTTTTGCTTCAAGTACTAGTACCTCTCCTTCAGCTTTGCTTTTTTCGTATTCGTTTTCCGGGTTTATTTCGCTTTCTTCGTGTACTGCTCCGTTTGTGAATCCATAAACTGCTGTTGAGCTCATAAAAACTAGTTTTTTTACTTTTTGTGCGATTGCTGAGTGTACTACATTTCTTGTGCCTTCTATATTTACTCGTCGGATGTTTTCTTTTGTTCCTTCTAGTGCTGCTGCGAGGTGTATAGTGCAGTCAACTCCTTCCATTGCAGCAAGAAGCCCCAACTTGTCCAATATATTGTGTCCTTTACTTATGTCAAAATCATGAACTGTATGATTTCTTTTTTTTAGTTCATTAGTAAGTGCATTACCCACAAATCCTTTTGATCCTGTGATAAGTATTTTCATGGTTTCTCATTATCCTATTGTTCAAATAAATATAAAAAGCATAAAATCGGGTTGTAATATTGCTGCAATTGTTCCTATGAGTATAAATGGCCCGAATGGGGGTAGTTTTCGCAGTACATAAAGACTTTTTATTCCTGCTTTTTTTAGTAATAATTTTTCTTTTTCTCCAATGATTTGTTTTCCTTTTAGTATTTTTTCAATGTTTTTTGGGTTTCTTCCTTCTGCAATCACTTCATCTTCTTCTAGTTTTGAGAGTGTGATTTTTGTTTCAAAGAAGTTTTTCTTTATTCCTTCTTGTAGTGCGATGAACAATAGTCCAAACAAGAGTGGGGTTAGCATTAGTACAACGCTTGGTGTTGTGATTAGTTGCATTTGTAAGAGCATTACAAAATAAAATACAATAATTACTCCAAAAACAATTGCTTTAGAAATTCCTTTTTTGTTGTCAGCTAGTTTTATTCCGATTCGGTAATATTTTATGGTGTAAAATATTGAATAGAATATCATTGCGCTTACTGCACTGAAAAATAATATTGTGAATAAGAATACTGGTTGGTTTATTGGGTTTAGTAACGCAATTGCAGTAAATAGTTTTACGTCTCCTCCCCCGATTTTTCCAAATCTGTATGCGATGTACATTATTGTAAATATAATTGCTCCAATTCCTACATTCATCCATTGTTGTTGTATTACAGAAAGAATTAGTCCAATTATTATCATTGGGTATGTTATCCAGTCATAAATATATCCTGTCTTTGCATCAGTTACTGCTCCTGTTGCGGTTCCGATTAGTAAAACAGCTTGTTGTATTAGTTGAAGCATTACTTAGGTATGTTTTTGTGGCTTAAATTCTTTCGCTTTTCTCGGTTCTGGCTATTAATTTGTTTTGTATATTTATATGTGGGTTAGTAGTTATTGTATATAGTTATATTCCTTTCCAAGCTCTAAACTTATTTGTTGTTTGGTATGGTTGTAGTAAGAAAGCATTTAACCAATACTCGTTTTAGAGTGGTTTCTAATAAAAAAAGATTTTTAGTGCTTTCTAATAAATTTTTAGAAACTAATTCTGCTGCGATTCGTCCGGTTTATTCTTTGTTTAAAACTCATTTGTCCGCGCTTCGGAAATTAAGAAGGGGGCAGAGTATTCCTGTTGGGGAGTATAATATTGCAAAAGAGTGGGTTGGGAATTATTCTGGTAGAAACAATAAGGCTCTTTTTAGGGTTAGTTCTGAGCGGGGGCAGTTTTTCGTGAAGTTTGGTGTTGGTGGGCATTCAGCGAGAAAATATTTTCAAGGGTATTCTATTGCTAAAAGGTATTTGGAGTCAATTGGGAATAAAGTTTGTGGTTTTAATGTTGGTGTGATTGAGCCGCATGTAGTTTATGAGCCGCACAAGTCAAAGCTTTGGGATCATTCAACTAGGAAGGGGACTGGGGTTAAATCTGTTTCTCGTGAGTCTTTTGATATTTTAGTGACTGATTTTGTTCCGCCTGATTGTGTGTTATTGTGTGATCTCGAGCAGCAGATGCCTGAGCCGATTTGGAATGAATCTCCTCAAAACAGAGCGGTGGTTGGGTTGAATAATGAATTGACTAAGCGAGGGCTTACGGATATTGATACGCATAATATTTTTTTTAATCAGAAAACAAATAGTTTGCTTCTTTTTGATTTTGGTTTTAATGCTAAATTGCTTGCGATGCAAAACCTCATTTAAGTCTTAGTTTTTTTGCCATTTTTCTTCCTTGCATTTGTCTCATTACATCAGCTAGTCCTTTTTCTCCGAAGTTTTTCATTGCTTTTTCGCTTTGTATGTTTTTGAATTTTTTGAACATTTTTTTCATTTGTTTGTATTGTTTTATTAGTTCTCTCACGTCTTCGATACCGACTCCGGCTCCTTTTGCTATTCTTTCTATTCTGTTTCTATTTAGTACTTCTGGGTCTACTCTTTCTTGTTCTGTCATTGAGTCTATTATTATTTTGAATGAATCTAGTTTGTCTTGTCCTTGTTCTAGTAGTTCTTTTGGCATTTTTACGCTTAGTCCTATCATTTCTGCGACTTTGTTTAGTGGTCCCATTTTTTTTGTTGCTTTTAGTTGTTCGTAGAACATTCTTAAATTAAAGTTTCCTTTTAGCATTTCTTCTGGGTTCATGTTTTCTAGGTCTGCTTCTTTTGCTTTTTCTAGTAGTCCTTCTAGGTCGCCGTATCCCATTATTCTTGATAAGTATCTGTTGGCGTCGAATGCTTCGAAGTCGTTTACTTTTTCTCCTGTTGAGATGAAGTATACGCTTGCTCCTGTTTCGTTGCATGCGACTAGTGCTCCTCCTCCTTTGCTGCTTCCGTCCATTCTTGTTATTATGACTCCGTTTATTCCTACTGTTTTGTGGAATGCTTGTGCTTGTTTTTTTGCGAGGTTTCCTATATCTGCTCCGATTACTAACCATTTTTCTTCTCCGTTAAATATTTCGTCAATTTCTTTTATTTCTTTTACGAGTTCGTCATCTAGTGCGCTTCTTCCTGCTGAGTCGCAGATTATTATTTCGCATTCTTTTAGTGTTTTGATTCCTTCTTTTACTACTTTGCCTGCGTTTTGTTCGCCTTTGATTCCGTAGAATTCTGCTCCTGCGTTTTTAGCGTTTGTTTGTAGTTGTTCGTATGCTGCCGGTCTAAATGTGTCAGCGCAGATTACTCCTACTTTTTTGCCTCGTTTTTTGTAGTATAGTGCTAGTTTTCCTGCTGCTGTGGTTTTTCCAGCTCCGAATAATCCGCATAGTAATATTTTTTTTGGTTCTGTTGGTGCTTTTTGTCCGCCTAGCATTTCAATTAGTGCGTCATAAGTTACTTTTGTAACGTGTTCTCTTCTTGATAGTTGTCCTTTGAGTTCGCTAAAAGCACTATCTTCTATTTTTTTTGATATTGCGAATACTGTGGTTGTGTCAACATTTGCGCTGATTAGTGCTCTTTGTATTTCTTTGATTGCTTCTTTTACTGTTTCTTTGTCTATGGTGGCTGCGCCTTGAATTTTGTCCATTGCTTTTCTTAGTGTGTCTCCTAATCCCATTTTTCCACAAAGAACTTGTGAAACATAGCATTTTAAAGGGTTAAATACTAATAACTTTAGGTGGTTGTTTTGGACGTTTTGTTAATTATTCTTGGGATAATTGGTTTTATTGTTGTTGTTAGTATAATAGTCACTATTGCTATTTACAACGCTCTTGTTTCTACATTAAAGCAGGTTGAGAATGCTTGGGCGCAGATTGATGTTCAATTAAAGCGAAGAGCTGATTTGATTCCTACTTTGGTTGAAACTGTTAGGGGTTATGCTAAATTTGAGAAGGGTGTTCTTGAAGGGGTAACTCAAGCTAGATCTGCAATGATGTCTGCTAAGTCTCCTAAGGCTGCTGCGAAGGCCGATAATTTGCTTTCGGGGGCATTAAAGAGTTTGTTTGCTGTTGCAGAAGCGTATCCTACACTTAAAGCTAGTGAGAATTTTAAGGCGCTTCAGGAAGAGCTTTCAAGTACTGAGAATAAAGTTGCTTTTGCTCGCCAGTTTTACAATGACATGGTTATGAAGTGGAACACTATGATTGTTGTTTTCCCGAACAATGTTTTTGCTGGTATGTTTGGGTTGAATAAGGATAAAGAGTTCTTTGAAGCAACCGAGTCTGAGAAGAAGAGTGTTAAAGTTGATTTTTCGGATATGGGCAAGTAATTTTTTCTTGCCTTTTTTAGTTTTTTCTTAGGGTGTCTTAATGGCAATGGATTTTTATAAACAGATTGCGGATAATAAGCGCATGACTCTTGTCTTGTTCTTGTTTTTCTTTGTTTTGATTGGGATTCTTGCAGGAATTATTTCTTTCATTCTTGGTTATGCGGGTTATCCTTTTATTGGGATTTTTTCAATTCTTGGAATTTTAATTATTCTTTTTTCAGTGATTTCGTATTATACTTGTGATTCAATAGTTACTGCTATTAGTGGTGCAAAGGAAACTTCTCCAAGTGATCCAAGTTTTAAGTCTCTTCATAATATTGTTGAGGAGTTGTGTATTGCTAGTGGTCTTCCTAAGCCTCGTGTTTTTGTGATTAATGATTCTGCGATTAATGCTTTTGCAACAGGGAGGGACCCGAATCATGCTGTTGTTTGTGTGACTACTGGTTGTCTTTCTCGTTTGTCTAGAGATGAACTTCAGGGTGTTTTGGCTCATGAACTTTCGCACATAAAGAATTATGATGTTAGAACGATGACTATTGCTTCAATTTTGGTTGGTATTGCGGTTCTTCTTTCTGATTTGATTTTGAGGATGGTTTTTTATTCAAAGTTTAATAGTGATAATAAGAATGGGGCTGCTATTTGGATTGCGCTAGTGGTTGTTGCAATTCTTCTTGCGGTTTTAACTCCTTTAGTTGCTCAGATAATTAATTTTTCTATTTCTCGTAAGCGTGAGTTTGTTGCTGATGCTTCTTCTGTGGAGATGACTCGTAACCCGCTTGGTTTAGCTAGTGCGCTTGAAAAAATCGGTAAAGACACTGAGCCTCTTGAGGCTGCGAATAAAGCTACTGCTCATCTTTACATTTCTAATCCTCTTAAGGGTCAGAAGCTTTGGATGCAGAGTCTCTTTTCAACTCACCCGCCTCTTGAAGCCAGAATTGCTGCGTTAAAGGGTATGAAGTAATAATTAGTTTTATTTTGTTATTAGTTTTAACAATTTCATTTTTTATTTTTTTGTATTTTTTTTAGTTAATTAAGTTAAATAGGTTATATGATTCTTTCAAGTATGAATTCTGGTGTGAATTCTTCTAAGTCATCGTATCCTTGTCCTGTTCCTACGAATATGATTGGTTTTTTCATTTTGTATATTAGTGATATTGCTGTTCCGCCTTTGGCATCAGTATCTATTTTTGTTAAGATAAATCCGTCAATTCCTATAATTTCTTTGAATTCTTCTGCTTGTTCAAGTAGTCCTTGTCCAACGTATGCTTCTCCTACATAGATTTTGAGATCAGGTTTTGCTACTCGTTCTAGTTTGCGTAATTCTTCCATTAGGTTTTTGTTTGTTTCTTGTCTTCCTGCTGAATCCATTATTACTACATCAATTTTTGCGGCTTCTGCGGCTTTGATTGCATCAAATGCAACAGCAGCGGGGTCTGCTCCGTATTGTTGTTTTACTATTCTTACTCCTAGTTTTTTTGCGTGTTCTTCTATTTGGTCGATTGCTCCTGCTCTAAATGTGTCTCCTGCGGCGAGTATGCAGCTTAAGTTGTGTTTTTGGAAGTAGTGTACTAGTTTTGCGATGCTTGTTGTTTTTCCTGCTCCGTTTGGTCCTAGTACTAGTATTTTGAATGGTTTGTGTTGTTTTGCCATTTGTAGTACATCAATTTTTTCGGTTTTCATCATTTCCGCGAGGATTTCTTTTATTTGTTCTTTTAAGAAGTCGTCAATGTTTTTTGCAGAAACTTTTTTGCCAACGAGTCTTTTCTTTATTTGGTTTGCGATTTCACTTGCTGCATCTTGTTCTACATCGCTTTCGATTAGGCTTAGTTCTAATTCAAAAACTAGGTCAGTTACATCTTTTTCAGTTAGTTCTATTCCGCCAAAAATAAATCCTTTGAGCTTTCCGTTTACTCCTACGTTTGCGTGTAGTTCGCGTTTGTCTTCTTCAAGTGTTTTTATGTGAATATCTCTTGGTCTTTCTATTCTTTCATTCTCTTCTTCTATTTCTTTTTCTTCTTTTATTTCCTCTTCTTTTTCTACCTCGTCCTCTTCTTCGCTAGTCTCAGGATTAGTTTCTTTATCCTCATTAACTTCAGTGCTTTCTTTTTCATTAAGTATTTTATTTTCAATAATTGGCTTTACTTGGGGTGTTTGGATTTTTTCTTTCCCCTCTTGTTTTTGTGTGCGGTTTTTGATTTCTTTTTCTTTATTTTCAATTTCAAGTGTTTTATTTGCTTCTTCTGTTATTTCTAAGCTTTTGTTCTCTTCTTGATGTTGTTTTTCAGTTTTGTCTTCTTTTTCACTTTCAGCGTTCTGTTTATTTGTTCTGTTGTCAATTTCAAGTAAGCTTTCTTCTTCGATAGTTTCTGTTTGTCCTTCTTCTTTTAGTTCTGCTTCGATGTCTTTGAACAGTTTTCTTTCAAGTTCGTTTGCTTCTTCTTCTTTTGTTTTTTTATTTTTTTCCTCTTTTTTTCCGCCGCCAAATAATCTTCCAAATAGTCCTTTTTTCTTTTCAGTTTTTTGAGGTATTTCTTTTTGAATTGTTTTGTTTTCAGTTTTTTCTTTTTCAGTATTTATAACTTCAGTTTTTGTAGTACTTTCTTTCTTTTCAGTAGTTTTTGTTTCGTCTTTTTTGGTTGTTAGTGTTATTTCTTTTGCCTTTGTCTCTGTTTTTTCTTTTGTTTCTTCTGCTTTTGGCGTGTTTTCTGTTTTTGTTTCTTTTTTAGTGCTTTGTTTTTCTTGTTCAATAGTTTTGTTATTTTTTTCTAAAGAATTAGGTTTCTTTTCTTGGGTTTGTTCAGTTTTTTCGTCTTCTTTTGTTTGGTCGGTTGGTTTTGTTTCTTTCTTTTCTTCTGTTTTTGCTTTTGTTTCTTCTTCTTTTGTAACAGTATCTTTTAGTTTGTTCCCGAAATCAGCTAGTTTTTGTTTTAAGAATCCAAACATAATTTCTTCCCTTCGTTAGTTTACTCTATTTTGAGATTGAAGGTGGTCTTTGTGTCATTGCTTTTCTTTTTTCTTTTTCGATTTGTTTAATTACTCCTACAATTTCTTGTAGTCTTGCGTTGCTGATTGCGACATTTGTTTGCATGTTTTGTACTTGTATTTTTAGTTGTTCTTCTTTTTCTTTTAACCAATTAATTGTGTCTTCTATGTTTTCTTCTTTGTATGCGCTTTCGCTTATTCCTCTTTTGCATGTTTTTAGGTTTGTTGGTTCAACTTCTATTAATATTGTTGCTCCGATTGCTACTGATACTTTTCCTTTTGTTTTTTTGAGTTCTTCAAGCGTGTCTTTGGCAATGCTTGTTTCCATTAGCACTGCGCTTACTCTTTCAAGATTCGCTTGTTTGTTCATTAGCGCTCTTTCTTCATTTTGCGCCATTTGCATTATTTCATTTTCAGTAAATTCTCTTTTTGTTGTTTTTTTTTCTTCAACCATTATTTGTTCACCTTTATTTCTTTAACAATAATATTGCGTCTTATTATGCCTTGTTTTCCTCCAAGTTCTGCGTATAGTTTTTCTTTTGCAAGTTTTTCACTTTTTGCGTCTATTTCTTTTGTGAATTTATCTGTTGTTCCAGATTTTGTGTATTCTCCTTTTGCTGTGTATTTCATTTTTCCACCTACCTATCCTTCCCTCAGGAATAAATAAATACTTACTCAATTGTTGCTAAAAACACCTTATGCTTCATTTTTTGAGTTCTTTAAGTGCACTTTTTGTCATTTTATTGTTCTAGTGCTTCTTCTATTTTGTTTATTTCGTATGGAGTTGTTCCTTCTCCGAGTACTATTCCTTTTTTGTTTGCGAGTACTGAGTTTCTTACAAACGAGTCTCCCATGTTTGCTGTGGATGATCCGCCTTTTACTCCCAGTGTTGCTTCTATTTTTTGTGCTTCTTCAAGTGAAATGTTTGGGTTTACTAAAAATGCTCTGTTTGTTGCTACTAGTGCTGATCCTACTACATCTACTCTTCCTAAGTTCATTTGTTCGACTTTTAGTCCGCTTTTTTTTATTTCTTCAACAGCGTTTTTTGGTAGTAGTTGTGATATGATTGCGCCTGTGTCGTTTAGTTCTACTAGGTTTCCGAGTGCATTTTCTGTGTTTATTACTCTTGCTTTCATTTCTTTTTCAATTGTTTCAAGTTCTTTTGGTGAAATGAAGTTTGGTAAGTATATTTGTTTGTTGTTCATTTTTGAGAATACTGCTAAGAGTGAGCTGCCGTATATTGTTGTGTGTATAGTTTTAACATCAAGTGTTTTTGCTATTTCTTCTTCTGCTTTTTTTTCTATTAGTGCGGGTACGAATGCAATTTTATCGTTGCACACAGTAAATAGTCCTACGTAATTTGAGCCCATGGTTCTAATTCTTGTAATATTCATTTTTTCACGCTTGTAAAAATAATGTGCTGGGACTTATTAGCTTTTTCTATTGCTAGTTTGGTCCCGTTGCACTGTTTAATTTTTCTATTTTTTTTCTTCTTTTTTAGCAGTTGGTTTTGTTTCTTTCTTTTCTTCTGTTTTTGCTTTTGTTTCTTCTGCTTTTGGCGTGTTCTCTGTTTTTGTTTCTTTTTTGCCTTCGGTTTTCTTTTCTTTTTTTGCTTCGTATTTTTCTTCAGGCAGTAGAACTATTGCGCCTTCTTTTTCAGCAACTATTTTAACGATTATTCTTCTTGGAGATTTTCCTCTTCCCCTTGCCCAAATAAATTCGTTTACTTTGTTGCTTATTCTAATGTTTTTTATTCTTGTTTCTTTTTTTACCGCACAAATAAGCATGTTTTTTGCGCATATTGCCCTTTTTGTATCAGGTTTTTCAAATGCTTTGTGCAGGTTTACAGTGATTGTTTTTTCCTTGAATTCTTTTGCCATATTTTATCACTTCTCCACTTTTATCGCAACAGGCTTTGAGTGCCTCTTGTGGTCTCCGCTTTTGTTGTCTTTTCGGATTTGTTTTTGTTTTGCTTTGAAGTATTTGTCCTTCATGTCAATATTTTTCCAGGTTCTTTTTTGTTTTGTTGTCCATAGCCTCTTTCCGGCTTTTTGCATTAGCCATACTGGTGCATTTGTAAGGCCTGAACCGATTTTTTTTCTTTCACTTATCATGAAGTCTTTGAATTCTTCGCTTTTGTGTCTTGCCATTACTGTTCACCTTCTTTTTTCTTTGCTGATTTTTGCGATTGTTTTTTGTCTTTTGCTTCGGCACTTATTTTGTGTCCGCCGTGTTCGTCTCTTCTTAATGTGTCGTGTACTTCTTTCTTTTTCTTTTCGTCGAATGCTTTCTTTGCTTTTTCTTTGTGTACGTATTTTCCTTCTTTCCAGTTCTTTTCAGCGATTTTTGCTGTATCATTTAATAATCTGAATCCTTTTGTGGTTATTTTTCTTCCACTCGGTTGTGCTCTTTCTAAGTATCCTGCTTTTTCTAGGGCTTGTACGCAAGTTCGAATTACTTTTCCGCTTGCTTTGTAGTGGTGTTCTTTTTTTACTCCTCGGTTTCTTCTTCCACCATAATATGATCTTAGTGCTTCAGTTCCTATTGTGCCCCATTTGAATGCTCTGTATAGGATGCTTGCCATTCTTACATAGAACCAGTCTTGTCTTTGTGGTGCTCGTTCTACGTGCATTCCTGTTTTTACGTAGTCCGTCCATTCTGGTTTTTGTATTTCGCTTATTAGTTTTCCTGCAGTTTCTTCAATCAAGTATTCTGCTGGAACGTCTTGTATTCCCATTTTCTCACCCACTTTTCAGTGCTAACTTGCTCAACCAGAGCCGCTTATTTGCTTCTAGGAGCTATTAGAATAAGTAAACCCTTCACAAAAACCTTTATAAAGCTTGATTTTTGGGTTTTTTTGTTCCATATCTTTTTTCTTGTCCGCATTCTTCGCATTTTACAATTAAGAAGGGTTTTTTTGTTGTTGTACTCACTTTCATTGAACCACATTTTTTGCAGTACTGTTCTTTTAGTTCGCGTGGTATTTTTACTCTCATTTTTTTCCCTATTTCTTTTGCAATGCTAATATATCTTTTAGCGTATTTTTCGTTCTTTTTGGCGAGTTCCACGAGTCTGTATATTCTTTCTAGTGCTATTTTTTGGCTGCCTTTGATTTTTTTTTCTTTTTCCATTTTCAAAACGCCTTTTTGTTTAAATCTAAATTAAATTCGCTTTAACTTATATTTAGATATGCTTCTTTCTTGATTATAATATTATGGCATTAGTGCTTATTGGCTTAGTGTTGTATAAGAAGTAGTTTCATTTTGAGTATTAATTAGTGCGTCCGTGGGGATTCATCCCGCCAGGTCCTCTAGGCGATGGAGTACATTCAGTACTGCTTTTCAGCAGTACGTAGTGGCCAATTTATTTATTTGAAGTGCGTCCGTGGGGATTTGAACCCCAACAAAAAGCTAGCTCTTGCCAGTGCCTTTTTCTTTTGGGCAACTTGCACTTTTCTTTTTCTTTAGAAAAAGAAAAGGGCAGTGGAAGGCTTTTATGCTACCGTTACATCACGAACGCATTTTTCTTAGTCGCTTTTCTTTGAATTAGCGCTTTAATTAATTCTCTTTTGGTTCTAGTTTTTAAACGTTCCCTTCGCTGTGATTTTGGCTTGTTCTTTTGTCCAATTGGTTGTGTTTCTTAGTAATTATTTTATACTCCAATTGCATTTAGTAGTGTGATGGTTGAAGGAAAGATTATTGTTATTGAGGGTGGTGATGGGGCTGGTAAATCTACTCAGCTTGAGCTTCTTAGAAAAAGGGTTGTTGATTCTGGGAGGGAGGTAGTGGATATTCATTTTCCAAAGCATGAGAGCAAGTTTGGTAAGGCGGTTGATGCTTATTTGCGTGGCGAGTTTGGTTCAAAAGATTCTCTTCCGCCTGAGTTTATTGCGATGCTTTATATTTCTGATTTTTATGAATCAAAAAAAGAGATGGAGGCGTTGGTTTCGCAGGGTAAAATTGTGTTACTTAGTAGATTTTTTTCTTCGACTTTGACTTATCAGGTTGCGCTTGAAAAAAATGATAAGGGTGCGCTTTGGGATTGGATTAGGCTTGTTTGTTCGCGTTTGCCCCAGCCTGATCTTGTTTTAGTTCTTGATGTTCCGTTGAATGTGTCAAAGAAGTTTTTGGATAATGATAATCGTGCTGAAGTGTATAAGCGTGGGTCAAAGACTGATCAGCATGAATCTGATTTGGTTTTTCAAGAGTTAGTTAGAGCGGAGTATGAAAGAAATATTGAGCGTCTTGGTTGGAAGAGGGTGAATTGTACTCTTAATGGCGAGCTTCTTAGTGTTGATAGTATTCATTCTTTGATTTGGAAGGAAGTTGATTTTTGTTTAAAGGAGTCTGATTAAATTAAGAGTTTTTTTGGGTGATTTTATGAGTGGTACTTTTATTGTTTTTGATGGTTTGCCTGGTTGTGGTAAGGGGACTATGATAAAAAAGACTTTTGAGCATATTTTTGGTAAAAGTAAAAAGTATGATAATATTTTGGTTACTGATGAGCCAACTAATTCTGAGTTTGGTTTAAAATTAAGGGAGTTGTTCAAAAAACAAAAATCTTCTTCTGATTTTGCGGGCGAGATTTTTGATTTGTTTGTTCTTGATAGAGCGTGGCATGTTGAAAATATAATAAAGCCTGCTTTAGAAAAAAATTTTGTAGTGATTTGTGATAGGTATAAGTATTCAAGTATTGCTTATCAATCAGTTCAGGGTACAGATTTTAATAAGGTTTTTATGGCTCATAAGGATTTTCTTGCTCCTGATCTAGCTTTGATTCTTGATGTGTCGCCTGCGAATTCTTTTGCTAGGATTAATTCCGAAGTTAGCGAGAAGAGAAAGAATAGTGATAAGTTTAGGGATTTGGAGTTTATTTCTTCGCTTAGGGATTATTTCTTAAAAATTCCTTCTCTTTTGCCTAATGAAAACATCCAGTTAATTGATGCAAATAAAAGTATTTCTGATGTGTTTTTTCAGATAGTTCCTTTAGTCGATAAAGTCTTATTTTAGCTTCAATAGTAATCTTTTTATATGGGAAAAACATGTTCTTATTATGAATTTTTCAAAGGTAGTTAATTCAGCGTATTCTTGGGTTTCTCTAGATAAGCTAGCTTGGTTTGTAATGTTTTTTTGGATTTCTCTTCCTTGTATTTTTATTCTTCCTCCTATTTTTCAGAAAGGTTTGATTTATACTAGTGTTACTCGTCCTGTTGCTATTGTTTTGTATGATTTGCTCTATATGGTGTTTGTTCTTGGGGTTATAATGTTGATGAGTCATTGTCTTGTGGATAAGAAGGCAAGTAAGGGCTTTGATTTGGGGGCTAGAAAAGTTGTGGATATGGTTCTTTTGGTTGTTGCTGAAATGTTCTATATTTTTGTTTGGAATATTAATTCATTTTTTAGAAAGGTCCAGCTTTTGCTTCTAATAGCATTCACTTTATTGTTGTATTATTTCACAGTAGTTCCAACTGAATTGTTATTTTATTTGCTTTGGCTTTTAGGTACAGCTTATTTCATACTCGTCGTTTACAATGCAATAAGATTATTCTTTTCTTCTTCAATTTTTGTTCAAAAGAATGCGTCTCTTGGTGTAATTGAGACTATTAAGGAGTCTTGGGCTTTGACGCATAATAGGTTTAGGGAAGTATTATATTCAATTATAATTTCATTGTTCTTAGCGTTTATTTTATTCGCTTTTGTTACAATCGCGCTTGGTGCGCTTGGTGCGGTTGTTCTGCAATTCTTTGTGATTAATCCTGTTGCAATGAATATTGCTTTTGCTATTTCGCAGGCTTTTGGTCTTGGTATTGCTTTAATTGCTTATCATTATATGATGGCTGAAGTGTTTGTTCAGCTTTATTCTCATGCAGAGACTTCTTCAAAGATTAGGCACTTGCTTGCTAATAGGGCTGTTAAAGGAAGCCACAAATCAGTTGTTGTTAGAAGGTCTTTACAGAAAAAGAAAGCTAAGAAAAAATCTAGAAGATAAGTTAATATTTAATCAAAAACCTGCTTTTCTTGCGATAATTATACCATTTTTTCTTGTTTCTATGAATTCATTGTTTGTTTTTATTTTCAGTTCCACAAATTTATTTACATCTGCTATTATTTTGGCCCAGAGCTCTTTGTTCGGTTGTGGGGAGTAATTGTCAATAAAGCTTTCAAAAACTTGGGGAAATAGTTCGGGTTTATTTATTTTGCCTTCTTTTTGTGTTATTTTTTCAATAACAAATTTTTCAAGAAGTTTATTCACATCTTCGACGTTGATTATCATTTGGCCGTGTTTTGATGTGAGGTTGTATTTTTTGCAAATCAAGTTTTCGCATTCATGAAGCATCGGGGTGTTGTCTTTTGAGTTTAATGTGATTATTAGAATGCCATTGTTTTTTAGGCATCTGTGCATTTCATCAATTCCTTTTTGGGGATTTGGTAAGTGGTAAAGCATATGCTTGGCTATGATGACATCAAAAGAGTTATTTTCAAACAACATATTTTCAGCGTCCATTGTAATAAAATTTATATTTAGTTTATTTTTTGCTGATTGTTTTTCACCTTTTTGTGTAATGCCTTTTGATATGTCAATTCCTGTTAATTCTCCACTAAATCCGCTTTTTCGTAAATCAATTAGAAAATCCCCGTTTCCACAGCCTGCATCAAGAACACTTTTTGGATTTGTTTTTTTTATCTCATTGATGATGTCTTCGTCAAGATTTGTTGAAGGGATTGCAAAGTGGTTATATCTTTGTCTTAATACTAGTTTTTTATCAGTTTTGTAATGTTTTTCAAATAGTATTTGTTTGTCAATGGTTCTGTGCAAAATTTCTACCATATTGGATGCTTGTTTGGTATTCATTAAAAATATATGCACATCAGATTCATTTAGTTAATTTGGTGTGTTGTGTTTTTTGCATGTTATTTGTTAGATAAGCAGATATTATGCAAATATAGGTTGGCTTAGCGCAATTACTATTAAAGTAATTAAAAAAACAGCTGTCCCTATACAAATGCTAATCCATATTGAATTTTTTGTTTTTATTTTTCTTAATTTTGGTTCAGTGACATATGCTAATATTCCTGCTATTATTCCTAAAATTAAAGGAATTCCTAATAAATTAATGAATGACATTGCTAATGTAGTTGGACTTAAAGTGTATGAAAAATGTTCTTGTGTGTAAGTGTAACCCATTGCCTTACAGGCTTCTTGATAAGCATTAGTTATTCCTTGTTCCATGTATTGGTCTCCTGCATTTAAAATGAATTTCCAATCGCTTGGTAGTTCATAGTGTGAGTTTGGGGAAACAGAATAGCATTCCTTAAGTGTGTCATTTACAACTAATTCTGGGCGTAGCGCCGCCAAAGCGCTGGTACAAAGGAAAAATAGACTTAACATTAAAACAATTCTTTTCATTATTTGAGTTTCCATTTTTTGTCACTGCCAAATTAAATAGGCATGATTGAAGTTTAAATAGCTTTTCTTTTTGTCAGGCTCTTTGCAAAACATGCTTTGGGTTTAAATGCGACCGCCGGGAATTGAACCCGGGCCCCGTCCTTGTTGCTGGCAATACCCTAGTTTCTTTTTGGGCACGCAATCAAACATTGTTTGATTGACGCATGCAAAACTCCTAGTTTCGCATGACTTGCACTTTTTCTTTTTTAAAGAAAAAGGGCAGTGGCAAGGACGAATCATAACCACTAGACAACGATCGCTTATATTGATTATGTTGATTCGCATGGCTTTTTAAAGAATTAAGTTTGGTGTTGTTTTTGTGTGTGTTTAGACATATTTTTTCGTTGCTATTGTTATTATTGCGATTATTATTGCGATGCCTATTAGTAGGGCTATTATGGCTATTACTGTGTATGATGTTGGATTGTTTTCGTTTCCTGTGCTTCCAGTGTTATTATCAATAATTGGTTTTTCAATTACTGTTGGTTTTTCAGTGTCACCAGGGAGGGTAATTTTTGTATTCACTGGGGTTATTTTTTGAATATATATTTTTCCTGGGACATCAATGGTTATTGTGTAGGGTTGTGTTTCGTATTGGTTAAATTGATTTGTTATTATTTTGGTTCCCATTGAGGGTATTGTTTCAATTGTGTTTTCATCCACTCTGTTTGCGGTTATTAGTATTTTTGCTTCTTTATTTTCTAAATAAAAGTTGGATATTTCTATAATGAATTTTAGTGTTCCTTCGTGTGCAATTGGGGTGATATCTTTAACAATTACTTCCCCGTTTGTTTTGGTGTATTCACTAGGGTATATAGTAACTTCTTTTTGAAATGGGTTAGTTAGTGAGCTGAATGTGAGTGTTCCTGTTGCGTATTCATTTGTCTCTAAATCTATTTTTGGGAATATTTTAAATGTAATTACTTGTTCTTCTCCGGCTTTAAGTACAACTGATTTTTTATTTTCTCGTATTATTATAGTGTCATAAGTTTCTTTTATTGTTACTGGTACTGCGATTGTTCCTTTGCTGGTATTTTTTATTGTTAAGTTTACATCATTCCATGTGTTTGCTGTTATATTATTAGTGTCTGAGTTTATTGTTACGCTTGAAAAGTATTCTTTGTTTTTTATTGTTACTTGTGGTAATTTGCTTTGGTTGTCTAGGTAGCATGTTGCTGTGCCTGGGTAGTAGCATTTGGCTTTTGAGTTTGATATGTCGTCAAATGAGCCTAGTTTTATGTGTGTTGCGTCAACAAATGCTGCTTCTCGAAATGTTGGGTCTGATGGTATCCATGCTCCTTGTGTGCCCATGTTTTGGTTGTATACTTCAATCCAAGCGTGGTTTCCCCATTCTTTTCCATCAAATGTGATTCCTATTGCTATTCTTGTTGGGATTTTTTTTGATCTTAGTATTGCTGCGCCTAGGTTTGCAAATTCATCACATACTCCTTTTTTGTTGATTAGTGTTTGTACTGCAGAGTATTGTTCTAAGTAGTATCTTCTAAATTCGTTTCCTTTTGCGTATTCTACATAGTTATTTACCCAGTCAACTGTTTCGTTTAGTGTTGAGAAGAATGTTTTTGAATAGATTTTGTTTTTTTCAAGCGTCATTATTTCGATTGATGAGCTCTCGATTTTTTCTGTTTGTTCTGTATATTCTGCCATTGTGTTGTTTTCGCCTGTTAGTGTGTAATCAACCATGTTAAAGATTGATGCGTGTGTGTTTATGTCTGCTTTTATTTCGTAAGTAAAATCCCCGTTTTCATTAATTACAAACACAGCGTATTTGTTTCCAAATCCGTCTAGTACGTATTTTTTTGGCGGGATTATTTTGCCGTTTATTACAAGTTCTTCTTTTAGCATTTTGATTTTTTGAAATTCAGTGTCTTGGAAGGTTATTGTTTCTAGTTTCGCTTCTTCTCCACTCTCTAGTCCTGTTATTTTTCCTTGTCCAAATAAGCTTACTTCTGCATTGAGTTTGCCTATTGTTGCAGGGTATATTGTTTCTTCAGCGAAACAGATTGGGGCAATTAGGGTAAACAGTAATATTGCAAGTATTATAGTTGGTTTGTTCATGTTCATGTTTATGTTTTACTAATTTATAATTCTTACTTGGGTTGGTTTTGTTTCATTAAACTTGCGGGTTTTTCTGGTTTGTTAGAAAATTGGTTTTAAATGCCTTTTAGATTTGAAAAAAAGATGCCAAGCTTTGAAGTGGATGCAAATTATTGGGTTTTCCAACAATAAGCATCTGCTTCTGCTTGAATAAAATGGGCCGAGAGAGATTCGAACTCACGACTCTCACCTTGTAAGGGTGATGTCATAACCGCTAGACCACCGGCCCGTATCTATAGTTAATGTTAGTTTAAGTAATGTTTAAAAAAGCTCTATTTTCGTTTCTTTTTTTGGTTGTGCAAAAGAATTTGTTTTGGTTAATAGTCAAAATTAGGTTTTGTTTGGGTTTTATTTTGTGGTAATAAGGTTTATATAGCAGTTTTCTGCTTAGTTGTCATAGGTGGTATTTTGCGCAAAACAATTTTAGTAAAGCTTGGCGCGCGAGACTTTCAATGGGCTCAGGTAGCTGGTGTTTTCATTGGGATTATTGCTGTGCTTATGCTAGTAAAGTCTGCTGCGGTGATGTTTGATTCATGGCAGTCTGTGCGCGATTTCAACAAGTGTGTTGAATTTTCGGGTGTGAAGGAGTTAGCAAGTCTTTCATCTACTGATCAGTTACTCGCGCAAATGCGTTTTGATGACTGTAAGTCTTCATTATATGAGTTAACTGGTGCTCAGATTCCTGCGATGCAAAAGAATATGACTACGCGTCAGGCTGCGACTGCATTAGTTGAGCCGATTGGTTGGTTCTTCTTGTGGGCGGCGATTTTCATGTTGGCATTATTTTTGCTTTTTAATAAGGCGATTGTAATTCCGATTGAGGAAGTTGAGCATGTCGTTAGACCTTTTAGGAAAAAATAGGTTTTAAAAAAAAGTTTAAAGTGAAGGACTGTGTCCTTCACTTCTTTAATTCTTATATCAAAGGACTTTAGTTATGGAACAAAAAGTCCTTTGGTACAACAAAAAGCAAGTGGCTTTTTGTGTATCGCAAACTGTAAACAGTTTGCAATAGCTATAAAAAGACATCAATATAAGTTCCTAAATTGATGTCTTTTTATATTAGTTTTACATTGTGTATGTTTTTACTTTTTTTGGAGTGATGTTTCCTTTTTTTACTCCTATTATTGATGTTACTTCTTTTGCTTCTGCTGCTTCTACGAGTCTGTTTGTGATTATTCCGTCGAACATTATTGTTCCTACTTTTTTCTTTGTTTTTTGAAGGGTTTCAAGTAGGTCTTTTACTTCTACGTCCTTGATTTTTTTGTTTTTCTCGTCTAAGAGTCTTGCTTTTGATTTTCCTTTTAATTTTTCGAAGTCTTTTTGCATTGTTTTTATTTCTTCAGGTACCATTTCTTGTTTTTGTGGTATTTGTGTTTGTGGTGTGTAGTTTGTGTAGTTGTTTTGGTATTTTCCTCTTGCAAAGTTTTGGTTGAAGTTGCCTCTATAGTTGTCTCTTGGTTGGAACGGTCTGTCGTTTCTTTGTTGGAATCCGTTTGTATAGTTTGGCCTGAAATTGTTTCTTGGTACAAATTCTCTGTTTGGTCGAAAGTTGTCTCTTGGTTGGAATTGTCTGTCGTTTCTTGGTCTAAATTCTTGTCTAAACCCAATGCGTGTGTCTTCAGTTGGTGTTTCTCTTGTTGTAGTGAAGGCTTCAGCGTATGGTACTTTTCTTTTTAGTGCTTGTAGTATTTCTTTTTGTTCTAGTTCTTCTACTTCTTTTCCGTCTGGTGCTTTTGCTACGAAATCTACTTTTGTCATTGAGCCTAGTTTTTTAACGTTTAGTTCTCCGCCTCTGTCTCCGTCTATTAGTACTGTTACTATTTTTTGTTTGCATAGTCCGATTAGTGGTGGGTCTATGTTTCCGCCGTTCATTGCTACTGCGTTGTTTATTCCAAATCGTAGTAATTGTAGTACATCTGCTCTTCCTTCAACAACTATTATTTCAGGGCTTGTTTCTATTTCTGGTCCAGCTTGTAGTCCATTGTAAAGTACTATTTTTTCTGTCCTAATATCGTTTTTGATGTTGTGTGCTATTTCGCTGCTTTCTACTCCTTCGAATTTTTGCATTGTTTTTAGGAGTTCTTTTGCTCTGTCTGTTATGTTTTCTCTTTTTTCTTTTCTTGTGTCGCCTATTTTTAGTACTTTTACTTTTGCTTCGAATGGGCCGACTTTTTCTACTGTTTCTATTGTTGCGGCTAGTATGCTTGTTTTTACTTGGTCTAAGGAACTTGGGATTATGATTTCTCCCATTGTTGTTCCTTTTCCTTTTTTAACTGTAATTTCTATTCTCCCGATTTTGCCGCTTTGTTGTAGTTCTTTTAGGTCCATGTCTTCGCCTAATAGTCCTTCGCATTGTCCAAATATTGCTCCAACAATATCTGGTTTTTCTACAACTCCTTGTACTTCATAGTTAGCTAGTACTTCGTATTTTACTGCGCTTAAGTATGTTTTTGCCATTGTTATCACTTCTCCATTTTGTAATTTTTTTTAAGTGCAAACCAAAGTTTGCTTTTTTCCTTTTTATGGTTTTTTAGAATTAGTTTGTGTTAGTATTCTATTGAAGAGTTCTTCTTTTCCAAGACTGATTTTAAGTACTTTTTCTTTGTTCTTAAATCCGGAAACAATTTCTATATCAGCTTTCAGTTTTTTTGTAAGTTCTTTAATTATTTCTGTATTCACTTTGTTTTTTTCAGGTCGTTTTGTAGCATTAACAATTAAACTTTCATTTTCTTTGTTTATTGCTACGTTAAATTTTTGGTTTCCTGTGCTGATTTTTGCTTTGATTATTGTTTCCACTCAAAACACAAACCTTTTTCAAAAAAGCTTTTTCCTGTTTAGAGGAGCTTTTTGTCAATAAAACGCCAATTTTTAGCGCTTACCTTAACCATTAAGGTCTTTCATTCCAAAAATTATTCAAGTGAAGGGCATTTAAACTTATTTGTTGAATAGAAGGAGTGAGGTAGTGTGTATGAGTAAATTTGTGTTTGAAGGGGTTAGTAATCCTGGTGACGGTTCTAGGCATCCGATTAGTAAGAAGCTCAAAAAGTGGGCGTATAATATGAAGGTTGGTTTGTTTAGAAATGAAGTGGAAGAGCTTTCTTCTGTTAGTAAGGTTGGGAGAGATTTAAAGTAATTATTGTGTTGGGGACTTGCCTCCCCTTTTTTATTTTTGTAGTTGGTTTTAAGTACCCTTAAGGGTTTAATTGTTATTAGTTGGAGTTAAGTGGTATTAGTGGAAACTAAGAGTTCTTTTAATGATGCGCGGAAGTTAAGAAGGAAGCTTCTTATTGCTCGTAATTTGGAAAAGTCTGGTACTTCAAAGAAGGCGTCTTCGTCGGATCGTAATTCAGAGAGGGATGCTTTGTCTGATTTTTCAAAGAAGGATAATAAGTCTGGTAGGGGACGTTATATTTAGTTTTGTTTTTGGGTGAATGAATTGGCGCATTATAATAAGGGGGCTAATGCTGAGCGTGAGTTAATTAAGGTTCTTTTTGGTAAGGGTTTTGCTGTTCTTAGGGTTGCGGGTTCTGGTGTTTCTCCTCTTCCTAGTCCTGATGTTGTTGCGATTAAATCTGGGAGAATTTTAGCTTTTGAGTGTAAGGCATGGCGCGGGGATTATTTAGCTATTCCTGTGGTTACTATGAATGATGAGGTTAATTGGGCGCGTGTTGCTGGGGCTGAATTTTTTATTGCGTGGAAGATTCCGCATGATGGGTGGCTTTTTGTTAAGTTTGAGCATTTTCATAATGCTGGAAAGAATTTCATGATTTCGCTTTCAGAAGCAAAAAAGAATTCTACCCCTCTTGATGTTTTGTCTGCTTCTCCTTGACTAGTACTACTCATTTTTTTAATATTTTGTAGGGTTGGTTATTTATGCAAGACACTAAACAATTGTATTTGGATTTTTTTTCTTCTGAGTTGGGTGCGGCGAAGTATTCTGTGTTTAAAGAAACCGTTTATGGTAAAGATGATTTGTTAGTGAGTGAGTTGTTTGATAGGCTTGTTCCCTTTTTGCCTAAAAAAGAGTATTTGAATATTCTTGATGTTGGTGGTGGGGATGGTAAGCGGTTGAAGAAGATCATTTCACTTCTCAAGGACCGGGGTTTTATTGTTTCAGCTACAATTATAGAACCTTCTAAGGCATTTTTTCATTCTCTTTTGTTGTCTAGTGATTTTAAGAAGTCAAAAATCAAGCTTCGTCCTTTAAAGTTTGAGGATTTTTTGACTGCTGAAAAGTTTGACTTGATTTTTTTGGTTCATAGTATTGGTGAGTTTATTGATAAACAAGATATTTTGAAAATTTCTTCTTTGCTTGCTAGTGGGGGTAAAGTTTTTGTTGTTTTGAATGGTTCAGATTCTTTGGTAAATAAAATAAAAAATACTGTTTTTCCTAGTTCAATTGAAAGAAATAGTGTTGTTGGTTCTGTTGTGGCTGATTTTGAAAGTGAGGGTTTTGGGGCTAGTGTTTTTAGTTGGAGGGTTAGTTATTCAGGGATTTTTGATTCAACTGGGTTTACCCACGGGGGACAAAGAGTTATGGAGGTACTTGCTTTAAATGATTTCAACAAGATTCCCCAGTCAGTTCTTTCTCAATCACTTTCGCTTTTTTTGAATAGTTCAAAAAATGGGGTTGTTTCTGATAGTATTACTCTGATAGTTGCTGAGAAATAGTTTATTATTTTTTCTAATCTTAACTCTATTTTTTAAATAGAAAAAATGGTGGTTCAGCTAATCTTTTAACTCTTACTAGTAGGGTATTTTTTATGAGACTAACTAATGATGATTTGATTCACGAGCTTAAGCTTCGTTTAGAGAAGGAAAGTTCTATAAAAAAGAAGGTTCAGTTAAAACAATTGCTTGAGCAGATGCGTAAATTGTAGTTCTATTTTTTTGATTCAAAAATCCGTGAGTTTGTAATACATTTTAAGGATTAGTTTTATTTGATTTCGTGTCTTTGGTATCTTTCAAGTACATCTCTTGCGGCTTTGCTAGTGTCTCCTTTTCCGCCTTTTGAGCGCATGTTTCTTTTTTTTGCAATTTCTTCTAGTAGTTCTTCTTCGTCTTTTTCTTTAATTATTTCTTCGTTTATTTCGTAGTATTTCCCTATTTTTTCTTTTCCGAGTGTTTGTATTAATTTTACTGCGATGGTTTCTGGGTCTTTTAGTTGGTTTGCATTTTTTGATTCTATTAAGAATAAGTCAAATTCTTCGTCTCCGAATGGTATAATTCCTGGTGAATCAATTAGGTAGATGCAGTCAGTGATTTTTACTCTTGTGATTCCGCGTGTTAGTCCTGCTTTTCTTGATGTTGGTACTCTTCCTCTTCCTTTTCCTGCTAGTGAGTTAATTAGTGTGCTTTTGCCGACGTTTGGGTATCCTATGATTCCTATTGTGATGGGGTCTGTTCTTTTTTGGCTTCCTATTCCTATTTCTCTTCTTATCATGTTCATTCCATCTTTTTCTAGTGCGGATACGAATATTACTTTTCCTCTTCCTTCTTTTTCTAGTTCTGCTTTTCTTGATTCTAATACTTTTTTGTCGTCAACTAGGTCAGCTTTGTTCATTACGAGTAGTAATTGTTTTCCTTGTGCTAGTACTGATTTTTCTAGTCCATAATTTCTTGTTTTGTCAATGTATCTTGCATCAAGTATTTCTATGACAAGGTCAGATTGCTTGATTAAGCTTGATACGTGTTGCATGAATCCTTGTACCATTTTATCCTTCTCCGCTAGTTTGTTTTTAATTTATGTTGTTTATTTTTATTTGATTTTTTAAAGAAGTTTTAGTTCTCCAAAGTACTTTTGTCCTTCCACTTCTTCTATTGGTCCGCAGGCAAAGCATGTTTTACTTCCTTGCGCGATTTGTGTTTTTCCTGCGTCAGTTATTAATGCGCATGGGAATCTTTTTTTTGCTTTTTCAAAGAGTGTTAATAGTTCTTCTGTGCTTTGTACTTTTAGGACAATTTTTTTCATTCCATTTTCTTTCCATTCCCTAATTGTGTTATCATCAACTTTTTCAAGCACTGATACTGATGAGTGGCTGGCTTGGGCAGCAATTTTTCCTTTGTTCATTCCAAGTGAATTATTTACTATTATGTATTGTACGAGTTCCATTTTTTTCACCTATTATTTGTTTTTTCATCCTCTAATTTTTTCTTCGCTTTTCAAGTTTTCGTTCTAGATCTTCTGCCGCTTGGGAGAATGTGGTATAACAATTCTCGTATTCTTTTTGATTTGCTTTGAGTGCTTCTATTTGTTTGTAGGATCTCATTAATTCTTGCTGGGTTGTTCTTTTTGGTGCATTTGCGATTTTTGCTTGTAGTTCACCGATTTGTACTTGTAATAGTTTCCAGCGTATTTCTGAATATGTTGACATTTGTTTGCTTAGTTTCATTTCTCCTAGTATTCGTATTGGGTTGCTTCTTTGAACTATTTTTCTTGTTTTTTCTAGTATGTCTCCAGTGCGTTTGATGGCTTTTGATTGATCTTTTAGTCCTTGTTCTAGTCTTTCTTTTTGTATTATTTTCATGTGTTTTGGTTTGAAGTGCAGGCCGATGTGTATTTTCTTTTTTTTGGCGTTTATTACGCCTGGCACCCATTTTGTTTTGATTCTTGCCATGTTTTGATATTGGGTGTTTGTGGTTTTAAAGGTATTGAGTGTTTGTTACAAGCAAATATTTTTGCTGCTTTATTTAACTCTTATTAGTTTTAGGTTTTTAATTTGAATTGCTTGGTTTTTGGTTTGGTTTTGTATTTAGTGTTTTTCGTTTTCTTCCATTGGTTTTTCTACAATTATGTCTTCTCTTTTGTTTTTTATCTTGTAGTCGTATATTGCTGCTTGTAGTGCTTTGTCTCCCATTACTGAGCAGTGTATTTTGATTGCTGGTAGTCCTCCGAGTCTTTTTATTATGTCCATTGGGGTGAGTTTGAGTGCTTTTTTTATTGGCATTCCGCCTTTTTCTGTTATCATTGTTGCTAGCATTGATGTGCTTGCTAATGCGCTTGCGCAGCCGAATGTTTTCCATTTTAAGTCAACGATTTTGTCTTTTTTTACTTTTATCCACATTTCCATTTTGTCTCCGCATTTCATGTTTCCGTATATTCCGTGTGCGTTATATCCTTTTGGTTCTTTTTCGCCGCTCCATGCGTGTTTTGGTTTGAAGAAGTGTTTTTTTACTGTTGGTGTGTAAAACCAGTCTTGTCCTTCCATTTGCACCTTCATCACCTCAAAATTATTCTTCAATATTTTTATTGCCTCTCCATGCGCTTGATAGTCCTCGTAGTTGTTTTATTATTTCTTTTAATTTTGTAACTGTGTAATCAATTTCTTTTTTTGTTGTTGTGTTTCCCATTGAGAATCTTATGCTTCCATGTGCTATTCCGTGGTTTCTTCCTAGTGCTATTATTACGTGGCTTGGTTCTAGGCTTTGTGAGGAGCATGCGCTTCCTGTGCTTGCTCTTATTCCTTCTTCATTGAGTCTTAAGAGTATTGATTCGCCTTCTATTCCTTTAAATGAAATGTTTACATTATTTGGTAGTCTTTCTTTTTTGCTTCCGTTTAGTACTGTTTGGGGTATTTCTTTTTCAATTCTTTTAATCATGTAATCTCTTAGTTTCACTAGTCTTTTGCTTTCTCTGTTCTTTTCTTTTTCTGCTAGTTCTAGTGCTTTTGCCATTGCAATAATTCCAGGGGTGTTTTCTGTTCCGCCTCTTGCTCCGCCCTCTTGTCCGCCTCCGTGTATGAGTGGTTCAATTTCTATTCCTCTTTTTTTGTATAATAATCCTGTTCCTTTGAAGGAGTATATTTTGCTTCCATTTAGTGTCATCATGTCAACGCCTAAGCGTTCAACGTTAATGTCTAGGTATTCTGCGCCTTGGCAGGCATCAGTATGAAATATCACATTGTGTTTGTGGGTAATTGCTGCAAGTTTTTGTATTGGTTGTACTGTTCCGATTTCATTATTTGCGTACATTATTGTTACTAGTAGTACTTTGCCTTCATTTTTGGTTAGTGCATTTTCTAGTTCTTCTTCGTTTACTATTCCGTTAGCATTAACTGGCAGTGTAATAATTTCAAATCCTATTTTTTTCAACCAAGTTAGTATTTCTAGTACTGCGTGGTGTTCTGTGCTTTGTGTTATTATTGTTCCGCGTTTTCCTTCTATGAGTGCTTTTAGTGCTATTCCTTTGATTGCGTAGTTTAGGCTTTCTGTTCCGCTTCCTGTAAAAATTATTTCTTCCGGTTTTGAGTGAATTATTTTAGCTATCTTTTCTCTTGCTTTTTTAATTGCAATTTTGGCTTCTAGTCCGGTTGAGTGAAAGCTTGATGGGTTGCCGTATTTTTCGCTAAAGTAGGGTATTGCGGCTTTGAGTACTTCTTTTCGTACGGGTGTAGTTGCAGCAAAATCCAAGTATACTGTTTTTTTCATTTTTCCATTTCCTAGTTTTGGGTTTTAATAAACACTATTTTGTTATAATCCTTTTTGTAAATTTTATTCTTTTTGTGTTAAATGTTTTTTGCAGTATTTGTTTGCGTGATTTTTGAAGAGTTCGAATAGTGGTTGGTTTTTTCTGCCTTTGAATATATCACTTTTGATATAGTAGATGCTGCTTTTCCCTTCTTTTCGGTAGTCAACAAAACTGCATTCTCTCATTTGTTTTAGTGAGTGGCTTATTAGGCTTTGTTCTCTTCCTAGGTTTTTGCATATTTCTTGCACTGTTCTTGGTTTGTCTTGTAGTAAACAGATTATTTCTGTTCTTAGTTTGTTGCCTAATACTTCCATGCATTTGTATGGGTAATGAGATTCTTTCATATGAACTCTTATTCATGCATGTCTTTTTATAGTTACCGTTAAAGTCAAAAATCAAGGTTTTAAAAGAATTAGAAAGGCGCCTGTATTTCTATACAGTGCCTTTGTAAGTGATTTTTTTTGTGGTGCCATCTTCGCCCCACATATATGTCATTTCTACTGGTTTTTCAATTTCCAGTACTATTTGTTTGTCTCCAGGATTAGCAGTTTTTAGTGTGAATAGTCTTGAGTAGCGTACAACAACTTTATCTCCAGCATTTCTCATTAATTGATATACTGATTCATCGTTTCCGTTTCCTCTTACTTTGTCAAATTCCTGCCCTTCTTCTACATCAAATATTTCGTCTGTAATTTCTTTCTTTTTGGACGGATGTGTCCAAGAGCTTTTTATTGTCCGAACCTCAAACCTTGATTTCATAAACCTCACTTCAAAAAAATTGGAAAACTTTCCACAATAGAAGTGGTACTTTTGTTTAAAAACCTATTCAATTTTGGCTAAAAAAACCGGCAAATCACCTAAAATAGCTTTAAATAACTCTGATTCATGTTTATTGTGGTTGGTATGTTTAATGATTTTCTTAAGAATGCTGTTAATGCTATTAGTGAGCGGCATTCGTTTAATGAAAAGCTTGCTAGTAGTATTTTTCACTTAAAGGGTAAGCTTTCTCCAAATGGGTTTGAATCAATTGTTCTTTCTGTGGCAAAGTCAAAAGTTTCTTCTTCGGTTGCGGGGGTTGATAGTGGTTTTGTTTCAAAGAAGCTTTCTTTTCTTGATCTTATTTTAGTTAAAACTGCTGGAGTGATTTTTGAGTATAAGGATGGGGCATTAGCGAAAACAACTTACTATCCTGCGCCTTTCTCTTTTCCTGTTCCAAAGATTTTAAGGGAGGGGCTTGAGAAGGATGAGTCCGATCAGAGTGTTTCGCTTGTTCGTTTGAGAGAGGAAATTAATTGTGCGATTGAGATTATAAAAAAGTATAAACCGAATTTTTTGTTTATTGATGGTTCGCTTGTTCCGCAGTATCAGGATAAGCCTAGAAAAGAATCTGAACTTAATGAGGATTATCATTCAATTATTTCTCTTTTTGAGTGTCTCTATAAAACTGCTGATGAGAATAATTCAATTCTGGTTTCTTGTGTTGAGGATTCTAGGGGGAATAGGTTTAGGCAGATTTTGCAAGAGAGTATTCTTCCGCTTTATACAAAAATTTCTCCTTCGGTTCTTAATAGTGCTTATGATGTTGCTCTTTTGGATTATTACTTGCGTCCTAATGAACGCACTTTTGCTTTTCCATATACAAATGCTATTGAGAATCATCCGATTCTAAAAGATTATTCAAAAGAGTGGGCCAATTGTGTTTTTGTTTTTTATATTAAGTCCGCGGAGTTTGATAAACCTTTAAGGGTTGAGTTTATTTCAAAGGATATTTCAAAATTGAAAAATCTTTCTAGTAGTATTGCTTCTGTTGTGTTTTCTCTTAGCTCTCTTCATAAAGAATATTCTTTTCCAAGTATCTTAATTGAAGCTGATTTGCGTGCAGGTCTTAGCGAGCAGGAGATTAGCGTTGTTTATGAAAGGTTAATAGATAAGCTTGGTAATAAGATTAGGTTGAGGAGAAGTAACAGGCCTTTTGGGTGATGTAAATGATTAATATTTTGCCTTGGACTCATAGTTATTCTGCAGTGTCTCACCAGGATGTAATTAAGGCTATTCGTAGGATTCCTAAAAATTCTGTTTTGTTTTTAGAAACTAGTAATGAGTATTTGGCTGATTTTGGTTTTCTTAATAAGTATGTTACTGAAGGAAAATTTCCAATAAGGCCCGCGAGTGGTTTTCTTAAAGGGCGTACGCGCCAGTTTCCTAGTGGGATTGATCCTAAAATCGCTTTGGAGTTATTGCAACCTCAAGCAGTGGCTTATTTGGATGTTTTAAACGTGGCAAGGAAAAGGAATTTGTCAATTGTCCCGTTTGATACTTTTGTTTCAACAAAGCGTGCGGAGAATGCTTTTTCCTGCCCAGATACTTTTGAATTATTTATTAAGCAATTAAAAGTTGAGTTTTGGCGTGATGTTGTTTTTGCTAAATTAGTAGCGCGGCATTATAATTCGAATAAGAAGTGCTTTGTACTAGTTGGTTCGCTTCATGCTGTTGGGTTTTCTGATGAACTTTCTAAACTTGGTGTAAAGAGTTCAATTAAGATTGATTTTTTGAGTGAAACGTCAAGAGAATATTTGAATCAAAATCTTGCACTGGATGCAAAAATTTACAAAGCTTTTTTAGCTGGGGATTATCCAAAGTTAAGATTTTTGTGGGAAGAGAATAAGTCTTTTAAGTATCCAAAAGTTGCTGATGAAGCTGCTCTTCGTTTGAGTCTTAGTAAGCGTCTTTTAAAAGATAAAGCCGTGCGTGAAGCTAGAGTTTTTAGAAAGGCGGAGTTAAGAAAAAAAGTAAGAATAAAATAAATTGATTTTTATGTCTAAAATAAAAGCGGTTGTTTTTGATTTGTGGAATACTTTGATTCCGGCTACGATTGATTTTGTTCATCTTCGTTCGCTTGCAAAGAAGCAGGGTATGGATCTTAGGGAATTTATTCAAAAGTATGAGAATGCTGTTGAGTTAAAAAAGTACAAGAATTTTGCAGAGTTAAGGAAAGATTTTTTTGAGGCTTTTTCAGAGAGTGATAATGCTTTACTCGAAAGTGAATTGTATGAGGTTTATTTTAATCGGTTTGATAAGATTCGTTATTTTAGTGAGGTTCCAGTAGTGCTCAAAAAATTAAAAATGGATGGTTATAAGCTTGCGTTGTTGTCGAATACTGAAAATCTTTATTCAAAAGAACTTGATAGTAAACTCAAACTCAAAGAATATTTTGATGTTATTTGTTTTAGTTTTGATTTGGGTGCATTAAAACCTAGTAAGGTTTGTTTTGGTTCTGTATTAAAAAAGTTGAAAGTTAAGCCGTTTGAGGCTTTGATGGTTGGTGATTCAATGCGTTCGGATATTTTTGGGGCAAAAAGGGCAGGGTTGCACAATTGTCTATTAAACCGTTTGGGTAAAGTTATTGATACTGCAAGTGTTCGTCCAGAGTTTGAAATTAAATCTCTAGATGACCTGCCGTGGGTTTTGGGTGAGTTAAATGCAAAAAAAGATTAACAAAACTGTGAAAGCAAATATAAAAGTCCCTAAAAAAATTACTGAAGCTGAAGTGACTTCAATTCTTAGGCATGTTGCTAAAGTTAATTTGCGTGCGCGTAAAGCTGTGGCTAGCGCTGGTGCTGGGGTTTTTATTCAAGATGCAAAAAATGCTGCGAGAAAAAATGCGGCTTTAATAAGAAGGTTTGGTAGGAATTGATTTTATGGTTCGTGAACAATTAGGAACTGTTGTTTCAACTATGGAGGGCCCTTCTCCGAGTTGTGTTTCTTTTGTGGTAAATAATGGTAAGGCGCATAAGGGGATGTTTGCGGAGCTAGAATATTCCGAGGGCACGATGATGCTTTTAGTTGAGGATGTAATTAAAACAAACAGGTATTTTGAGCGGCCTGATTCTGTTAAGGTGATGGGGGAGGAACTTGAAAAGAATTTTCCTGCGAGTGAGTGGGAGTTTTTGATTGCTAAGACTCGTCCGCTTGGTGTGTTTAAGGATTCATTAATTTTACGGCCTACTTTTCCTCCTTCTCCTGGTGTAAAAGTTTTTGAAGCCGATAATGAGAGGATAAAAAAGTTTTTGGGTTTAGAGGATGATGGTCTTGCGCTTGGGAGATTACAGTTTCATGATGTTGATTTGAAAGTAAATCTTTCAAAGATTTTGCAGAAGCATTTGGCTGTTGTGGCTACAAGTGGTGCGGGGAAGTGTCTAGCCTATGACCAGAAGGTTCAACTTGCAGATGGTTCTTTTGTTGAGATTGGGAAACTGGTTGATTCAAAGTTAGGTGCTTCAAAGATAACTGTTGAGGGTGTTGAATATGCTGTTAATGAGTCTGATTTGAAAGTTATGGCTTTGAATTCTGATAATAAATTAGTTCCATCAAAAATAAACGTTTTTGCGAGAAGAAAGTCTCCAAAAGAGCTTGTTTCTATAAAAACTTGGTCTGGAAAGGAAATAAAGACAACTTCTGAACATGTAGTGCCAATCTTTAATGGGAGCGTCTCTTGGGTTTCTGCTTCGGATTTGAAAGAAAACGATTTTATGTTGCTTCCTAGGATTAACATTGAAAGTAAAGTACAAACTATTGACTTGTTTTCTTTGTGTGATGGCTCTGGGTTTTTTGTAGATGGTAATTTTGTTGTCAATAAAAAAAAGAAATCAATTCGTTTTCCAAAAAGTGTTGTTGTTGATGAAAAGTTTTCGCGTTTTTTTGCTTATCTTTTAGCTGAAGGGCACAATTTTATGAAGGGCTTTTCTTTTGCAAATCAAAATGGGTTAGTGCAAGCTGATTTTAGGAGTTGTATGAAAGAAGTTATTTTGGATGAGCCAAAAAGGCTTAGAAATGGTAATGAAGTTAGATATTATAATAGTGTATTAATGCCTGTATTTAGAAGGATGGGTTTTACAGGTTCAAGTTGGACAAAATTTGTTCCCCTTGAGATTTTACAAAGTAATGAGAAAGTTATTGCCTCATTTTTATCAGCTTTTATTGACTGTGATGGTTATGTTTCAGATAAAGGTTTAGAAATTACTCTTGCAAGTAAGCAATTGATTGATGGAATTAATGCTATGCTTTTGCGAATTGGAATTGTTCCTTATATTAGGCACAAAATCGTCAAAGGAAAAGATTATACTCGTTTGATGGTGACTGGCGCTAAAAACATGTCTATATTAAATCAAAAAATGGATTTGTTGATTGATTATAAAAAAACAGGGCTTTTGAGAGTTTCAACAAAGACATATAACACAAATATTGATGTTGTGCCAAATATTTCAGAATCAGTATTTGAAATAATGCATATTTTGCGGGCAACAAACTCTATGGTGAAGAATTCTCAAAGTTATTATAGTGGCAAGATAAATCCTTCTTTTGATTCGTTAAAGAAGTTGCTTTGTGATTTTGATGTGAGGCGTAGTGAAATAGAACAAGCAATATTCAAAACAAAAGAATTGTTTTTTTCAATACCTAATTTTTCAGAGTCTGATGCGCAAGAAATAATTTTGGAACATTATGGAGAACTTAATTTTAAACAAATAGCTTCAGGAACAGGAATTTCATCAACAACTGCGAGGCGTATTGCTTGTGGGATAACTTCTCCAACAAAAAAGGCTTTTGTTTTGGCCAACAATTGTTTAGCGTTATCTGGTCAAGAAGACTTTGGAATAAAAATGGCTGCGCAGTTAAGCGTGAAAGAGATTGCCAAGCAACTTGTTTGTGTTTGTAATGAATTTGAATTTGATCAATCAGCGTTGTGTTCTTCTTGTGGCTTGAATTCAAGAGCCTTATATGAGTGGGCTAATAATGGGTCTGACTCAGTTTATTCTAATTTGTATAAAATAGCAAAGGCAGTTTATTTGGAAGCAATGAAGATTGAAGAAAGTCTGCCTAAAGCAGTTCAAAAAATAAATTTTTTGGAGTCCATTGTGGATTCAGGAATTTTCTTTGACAAAGTTGTTTCAATAGAAAAAGTGCCTTCTAATTGTGAATATGTTTATGACCTTTCTGTTGAGCACAGTAATTTTGTTGCAAATAATTTAGTAGTTCACAATAGTTATTTCATTAGTGTTCTTCTTGAGGAGCTTTTGTCGCGTAAAAAAGAGCAGGGTCAGATTGGTGTTGTGGTGATGGATACTCATGGTGAGTATACTTGTTTTGGGGAGTCCGTTAAGCAGTCTAGTCAAAGTCAATTCGTTGATTTTTCTTCTAAAACTAGGATTGTTGATGGGTCAAAAATTAAAATTGCTTGTTCAAAGTTGAATGTTTATATGATTTCTGCGATTGTTGAGTTGTCTCCGACGCAGAAGCGTGCGTTAAGTAAAATTCTTTTAAAATTAAATGAGGAGATGCGTTCGGGTGCGGGACCTTTTGATCTTTCAGCAGTGAAGGCTGAAATTAGTTCTGTTGATGATGCAAAAACTGCTGCAGCGCTTCATGGTATTGTTGGGGAACTTGAGGACTTGTATTTGTTTGGGAAGATTGATGAGCCTGGTGTTGTTGATTTAGTAAAGCCTGGTAATTTAGTTGTTTTTGATTTGAATAATGTGATTAGTGAGAAGAAGAAGCAGATTATTGTGGCATATATTTCTAATAAATTATTTCACGAGCGCAGGTCGAGTTCAAAAAAGATTCCTCCTTTTGCTTTGTTCATTGAAGAGGCTCATAATTTTATTCCTGAGGGTACTGCCGCGGAGCATGCAGTTGCCAGGTCTTATTTGCGTACTATTGCTAGGGAGGGTAGAAAGTTTGGTGCGTCTCTTGTTGTAATTTCTCAGCGTCCAAAAAGGCTTGATACTACTACGCTTGCGAATTGTAATACTCAAATAATTTTGCGTATTACTAATCCTTATGATTTGAAGCATATTTCGGAGTCGTGCGAGGGTTTGAATAATGAGAGTATGAATAGTATTTCTTCTTTGCGTGTTGGTGAGGCTTTGGTTGCGGGCGAGGCTGTGGGTGCTCCAACTTTTTTTAAGGTCAGAAAAAGAAAGTCTCAACCAAGTCGTCATGAAACAACGCTAGAAGATTCAGCAAGAGCGTTTACTGCTGATGATAAAGTAAAAGAGGATGAAGTTAATTCTTTTTTGTGAAGTGTTTGTGAATGAATTTGAATAGGAAGCGTTTTGTTGTTGCTTTGGGTGTGAAGCCTGGTATTGAAGTTAATGCATATAATGCGTATCGTGCAGGCAAGGCGCCTTCATTGACTCCAAAATCTTTACAAGGTATTACTGGTGTTCGTCACACAAAGGAAGGAATTTTTTTAGATTCTACTCGAATGAAAGGAGATATTTTTGAGGGGTTATCAACAATTGGATTTATTGTTAAGCATCCTAAACAGGTTTGGCGGGTGAGTGCTGAAAGAATTGCTGTTATTAAGAAGCTTAATTCGCTTGGTTTTAAAATTGCTGTTCCAAAATATTTGTTTACTGATCAAAAACTTGTTGATAGAGTCCCTAAATATAATAAAGTTTTCAAGGCAAGGTCAGGAAAGATTGGTACAATAAATGGGGTTGAGGTTATTGCACCTTCAGCTCTTTGGACTAGAGATTTGTGGATTAAACACAATAATAAGAGATTTAAAGTTGGAAGTAATATGTTTGATGCTTTTGGTGAAGGGGGGCAGGTTGTTTTGGTTGGTGAGCGGCATATGATTGCTTCTGAGAATTTGCGTTCTTCTCATACTGTAAGAAAACTTGCTTCTGAAGGTATAGTGTTTCATTTTGTTAAAGATGGTTGGCAGGAGATACATAATTTATCAAAAATAGTTGGTAAACCAATTTTTAGAAACATTGATCATCCTGATTTGTTTGTTGGAAGGGCAGGGGGTGTGTTGCTTGTTGATCCTTTGTTTTTTAAAGAAAATTCTGGCATATTATCTTCTGTTTCACGTCAGCTTGGGACAAAAATCTTGACCGTTCCTATTGAAGAGGCTTCAATTTATCCAGCAAATTTTTTGGTGCTTGGTGAAAATACAATAATGATTGATAAAGATGCGAAGAGAACAATTGAGTTGCTCAAGCAAAATGGAGTTAATGTGATTCCAACGCCTGTTTCTTTGCGTGCTAATCGTGCTTCTGGTGGCGGGGTTAGATGTTTTGTTAATGAACTTTAATTAATTTTTAATTAAACTATAAATACTATTTTTTGCGGTGCAAATATCAGTTTGTGACCACCAACAAAAATCACAGTTTTTAGGGGTGGTGCAAACAGCAGTTTGTGACCACCAACAAAAACGACCACCGGCAAAATACTTCCAAATCGTATTTAAATGCGGGAAAAAATATTCTCTTTATGTCCCAACACAAAGAGGCTTTTTTAGGCTCAATTGAAGAATCTCCTAGTAAGGTTTTTTACTTAACTAAAGTTTCGTATAATGAAACTAGGCATGAGGTTTTGGTTGAGTTTTCTAATTCTTCTTCTCGTGTTGTAGAGCGGTATAAGTTTTTTCCTTTCACCCAGGTTTCACTTAGTTTTGAGAAAGACAAGTTTGAGGATCTGATTCTCTCCCTTGGCTTTAAGGGTTTTAGCCTTGAAGAAGAAAGGGGCATTTTTTGCCTCAAATCTTTGTCTTTTTCAGAATTAAAAAAGATTTCTAATGCTCTTGCGCGTCATATTGGTAAGTTGCCTTTGGTTCTAGCGCCTGAGCGTGCGTTTTTGTTGTCAAAGAATTGGAGTTATTTTGATGCTTTTGAAAAATTGAGTGATGCTTTTTATAAAATTGACCTGTCTTCTCAAAGAAAAGATAATTTGAGTGAATTTAATTTGGGTTTTTTTTTAACAAAAGAGATTTCTTTTTCAGAGGCTTTGAAAATGAATAAATCTGATGCGTTGTATTTGGTTGAGCTTGCTTCTTGGAGTAATTTGCTTTCTGTTCCTATTAATTTGGTTCCTAAGGAAAAGGAATCAAAAATTGAACTTTTTATAGAAAATATTTTTTTCAAAAATGGTGAGTTAATTTCTTTTGAAGAATCTAAGCGGGTGTATTCGAATTCTGGTTTTGAGCCTCTTGGCGGGGAGTCTTTGTCTAAACTTGATTTTTCGCTTGTTTGGGCTGAGCTTTTTACTAATACTTTTTTTAATATTGGTCCGGAGACTAGGAATTGTTCTTGTTGTGTTCCTGTTGTTCTTGATGCGAAGAATCTTTTGCCTTCTTCGTTAATCAAAGTTAGGTTTTTGGATGATAATTTGTTTTTTGAATCAGTTTCTGATTGTTTTTCAGTTGATTTTCATAGTGAAATGCCGTTTAAGGATCAGCGTGTATTAAAAAGAAGAGAGTTTTTTACTAATTCTTTTCCTGTTGGGCCTTTTTTTAAGGATGATTCTGCTAGTGTTCCGTTAGTTGATGCTAAGCGGTTGATTTCGGCGGGTAAGGCGGTTTTGGTTTCAACTAAGGATGTTGCTAGTGATTCTGTTGTTGTTCAGAAAAAAGAGAGTGTTCATGAGTTGAATTGGTTTTGTTTGAATAAGGAAAGTTTTTTTTCAAAAGAGGTTAGGTTTTCGAGTTCGTTTTTGTTTGGTTTAAGAAAAAGAATTGATTCTCTTGCATTAGGTTTATTTGCTTCTGAAAACTTTTCTTTTTATTATTTTAATTCTCTTTATTCTTCTCTTTCAGTTGCGTTAGCAAGTATTCCTGTTCAGTTAACAAATCCTAATTCTAAGTTTTTCTCAACAAGTTTAGCAAAAAATATTCTTTCAGTTCAGGATGCTACTATTGCTAAGTTTAAGGAGTTTTCTGAAAATGAGGGTTATAGGGTTCTTCATGCTAATTCTACGAATGCTTTTGTTAAGGGTCATGCTTCTCTAAAACTGGCTAAGGATTTTGCTTCTAAAACCCATCTTCCTCAGCCTCAAATAGCTGGGTTTTCAACTAAGCGTGCTCTTGGTTTTGCTTAATAGCAAAGGGTTGGGGGTTATTTATTTGCTGGTTTTTTGTGCTTTAAAATTCATTAAAATAGTTCATTTGGTGGTTTTCTCTTTTTTTACGTGTTTTGGCAACGCTTTTAAAGCTTGCTTTATGAGAAGTACTATACTGGTGGGTTAATGAGTAGGTTGACTAGATTTGAATTTACTAGAGTGCTTTCTGCACGGGCTTTGCAGTTGTCTCTTGGCGCTCCTCCTTTAGTTAAAAGGACTAGTGAGCTTTCAATGCTTGAAGTTGCAGAAAAAGAGTTTACTCAAAAGGTTTTGCCTTTGTCAATTTTAAGAAAGTTCCCTAATGGGGTTAATAAGAGAATTGAGTTGTTTGATTAATTTTTGGTGATTTAATGGGTAAGTCAATTGCAAAGGGTACAAAGTATAAGGGGGAAGTTCTTCTTGAAGAGTTTCCTGATAAGTTTAATGGTAAGTTTGATAACAATAAGAAGCATCTTGATGAGATGAAAGATTTGAAGCTTTCAAAAGTTACAAGAAATATTCTTTCTGGTTACATTGTTAGGCTTGCTAAGCGAAAGGAAGCAGAAAAGCTTAATTAGTGCTTCCTAATAATCTTTAATCTTTTTTTAATCTTTTACTTTTTTTCTCAAATCTGTTTGTATTTTTGCGAAAATTAATTAGCTCTTATTTTTTTGCGTTTTTTTCAATTGTTATTTTGAACTTTTTAATTTATATTTAGAGTTTCTATTTTTGTTGATTCGTCAGTGTCTTTGTTTCTTGTGAGTAAGTATAAGTTGCTTGAAGCAGCGCTTTTGAGTTCCTTGTCATGAGTGATGATGAATATTTGTTCTACAAGTTTTGGTAAATCATCACGTAGCATAGTGCTTAGTTTTAGTACTGTGTTTGAGTCAAGGTTGTGTGTTGGTTCGTCAAGTATTATCATGGATAATTTTTTTGTTAGAACTAGTGCGAATGCGATTCTTATGCATAATGCTGCGGCGCTTCTTTCTCCGCCTGATAGTATTCCTTCCACTCTTACCCATTTGTCATTTCTTGTTTTTACTTCAAGATCGTATCCGTCTTCTACGATGCTTAATCTTGCATCAGTAAAGTCTTTGTATGGGTAAACTGCACTCCAGATTATGTTCATGGCTTCATTTGTTGTTTCTATCATTAATTGTCGTAGTTCAACTTGTGTTGCGCTTAGGCAGTTTGAAAATACTCCTATTTTTTTTGCAGCGTTTTCGGTTTGTATGACATATTTTTCTTGTTCTTCTATGTTTTTCTTTATTTCAGCAATTTTTTTTAGTATCAGTTCATAACTTTTTTTGAGTTCTTGTTTTGATTTAACTTTTGTTTCTCCAACAGCAATTTCGCTTTTTTTAGCGTATAATTCGTCTCTTGTAGTGTTAAGTTTCTTTTTGTCAAATCCAGTTTGAGTTAGCATTTTTTCTATTTTTGGGAGTTCTTCGTTTAAGCCACATAATTGTTTTTTCTTTTCTTCAATACCCTGTGCTTCTTTTAGCATTGCTTCTAATTTGTATAATTCTTTATTAAAGTCATCTTGTTCTTTTCTGGCTTTGTTTTTGTTTTTCTCACTCAAAGTCACTTTTTCATTTAATTCATTTTTTTCATTCAATAGTCTGGAAAGTTCGGTGTTAATCATTCGTAATTTTTCAGTGATTTCTTTTGTCATGTTGTGTTTGTGTGTTTCATTTAGTTCTTGTTTGCATGTTGGGCATTTTCCAGTTAGTCCGTTAATGGATTTTTCTTCTTCAGTTTGTTTTTTTCTTTCGTATTCTAAAACCTTGATTTCTTCTCCAACTTTTTTTGCTAGTGTTTCGTTTTCTTTTTGTTCTTTTTCAAATAGTAAATAGTTTTCTTTTGCATTTAAAGTGTCTTTTGTTAGGTGTTCAATTTTGGTTTTTATTTCAACAAGGTTGATTTTTTCTCCTTTTTGTATGTCTTCTTTTAATCCTTCAATTCTTGAATTTGTTTTGAGTAGTAGTTCTTCAATTGTTTTGTGTTGTTTTTCTGTTTCAATTAGGATCTTGTATTCTTTTTCTATATTTTCAATGACTTTTGTTAGGTTTTTTAGTTCGGCTTCAATTTGTTTAATTGCGATTTCTTCGTCACGGATTTGTTTTAGGAGTTTTTCTTCTTCATGACTGTGTATTGTTTTTTGTTGTTGTTCTATTGCATCTTTTCTCTGTTTGTTTTCTTTTAATAATTCGTTTTGGAGGGTGTTTGAGTTTTTGCGTGCGTCTTCATATTTTGCTAGGTCTAGTAGTTCATCGAACTTTTTTTTTCTTTCTGATGGGGATAGTTTTAAGAAGAAATCTAGTTCATTTTGTTCGGCATATACTGCTCGGCTAAAGAGTTCATAATTGAGTCCTAAGAGTTTTTCGACTCTTTCATTTACATCTTTTTGTTTTGGTCCTGCGACAAATTTTTCGTTTTCGTATAGTTTTGCTTCGTTAGTTCCATCTCTTTTAATGATTCTTTCGACTTTGTACTTGTTTTCTTCTTGCGTGAATTCAATTATCGTTTCTGCTCTTATTTGTTCATTTGGTTTGTTCATTATTACTTCTTCTAGTGTAACTAATCTTCCCTTTACTGCAGGAAATGTTCCAAATAGTGCGTAGCTTATTGCGTTTACTATTGAGCTTTTGCCGCTTCCCATTACTCCTACGATTACGTTTGTTCCTTTGCCAAATTCTAGTGTTGTTTCTGAGTGTGTTCGCCAGTTTTTTAGTGTTAGTGAAGTGAGCATAATCAACTCTTGGTTAGCAAGTAATAAAAAATGCTTTTTTCACTATAAAATCAGTTTGGTAATTTTAAATGAATTTTTTGGTTGTTATTAAATTGATTTTTTATGAAATTAGTGTTGCCATTTCTACTTCTGAATTATTTACGCCTTCTACTTTGGCTACTGCTTCTTCTAAAGCTCCCATTGCGCCATCTGTTTTGTCAGGGATTACGTATCCTACTCTGATAAGTTCTATTCCAAATCCTATTGGTTCTCGTTTAAGATCTCTAAATGAGCCTTCTTTTATTGCTTTGAGTCTTTCGCATACTGCGTCAAGGTTTTCTGGGTCTGCAAATACTTTGAATATTACCATTACTTTTCCCAATTTTTCACCTTTTTTTATTTAACAAAAATTAGATTGTTTTTATGGTCCAACAAATCCGCATTCTTTGCATGTGTACTCTTTTGAGCCTTCTTTGCAGTGTGCGCATCGAATTATTGTGTTTTTGCCGCAACTTGGGCACTTGAATTCAATATGTCTTTTTGTTACAACTTTATTACATGATGTGCATGTTTTCATTATATCACCAACACTTAAATATCCAGCTTTACAAGTATTTTCTAGGAAGCAACGTTTATAAATATCGCTTCAAGCCAATACTTAATAGTAAAGTTAAACAAAGTTATGGGCTGATTAGAACTATTATAGCAGGTCGGCAATTTACTTCCAAAAAGAAGTTAAACCCCAAGAAAAGAGTTCCTTAATGGAACCTACTTTACCCAAAGAAATGACGCCTGACTTGGCCGAAATTTGTGGAATTCACGCTGGCGACGGTTATTTGCGTAGCCGTAATAACACAAATTTTGAACTTGATATTAGTGGAAACATTGATGAAAAAGAATATTATGACAATCATGTTGCAACGTTGTTTGAAAGAGTCTTCAAAATAAAAGTAAAGCCAAGATTCTTTCCTTATAGGAATACGTATGGAATATTGATTTGTAAAAAGCAGATTTGTGAGTTCATACATTCTTTAGGCTTTCCTTATGGAAAGAAAACATTGACTGTGGGTGTACCAAAACCAATTTTGGAATCAAAAGATATGGATGTAATTTATGGATTTATTCGAGGTGTGTTTGACACGGATGGAACTATTTCATTCAAAAAGAGAGGTGGGTCTGGGTATAAGGACTATTTGAAGAAGCGGCATACTTATCCAACAATTAAGTTGGCTGTGTGTTCGAAGAATTTGCGTGACGGTGTTGGCAAGCTATTGATGCAAACAGGGTTTCAGTTCGCGTTTTTTCATCAAGAAAAGAGAAGGAGTGATAATGAGGCGTTTGGTTTGGCGCTTGATGGTGATCAAAATGCTATCTTGTGGGTGTATAATATTGGTTTTAAGAATCCTGTAAAAGCAAACAGATTTTTGATTTGGAAGAAATATGGCTTTAATCCCCCTTTGTTAACTTTGGAACAACAAAAGGAAATCTTATCTGGAAAAATCAATCCGCATGATTATTATGAAGAAAAGCTTTTGGATGAAACTGCGCTTCTTCCAAAGTTGGTTAACAAGCGACTGGTGTTAATAAATATGCTTGAGTCGCTTATCCCTAAAGGTTAAAAAGCGGGTGTGAGCTTTATTCATTTAAGGCTCTATCAGCTAATGGATAGGCTACCTGGCCTCGGACCAGGAAATAGGGGTTCGATTCCCCTTAGAGCCGTTTTGTGATTTTAGTAAAGTGATGTGAATTATGAAAATATTTGTTACAGGAAGTGCAGGTTATTTGGGTAAGTCTCTAGTGGAATCGTTGAAACAAAAGTACACTGTAGTCGGCTATGATATTGTTGAAGGAAAGGATGTTTTGAATTATTCCCAGTTGAGTGAAGCAATGACTGGTTGTGATGTTGTTGTTCACGCGGCAGCAATCCCAAAACCAAATGAATCAAAAATCTTTGAAGATTATTTTCAGATTAATTGTATGGGAACAATGAATGTTGTCAAGGCAGCAATTGAGAATAAAGTTAAGCGTTTTGTTTTCATAAGCTCAACAGGGTATTATGGAGTTGAAAGAGGTATTCCTGTTAAATTTCCTATCAAAGAAGACCAACAAACAATTCCAATGTATTTGAAAGCTGAGGATTTAACTTGTAATAATGCATCATTGATGTATTCGCAAAGCAAAGTAATTGGGGAAAATATTTTGGCTTTTTATGGTTTGGCAAAACAAATACAAATTATTTGTTTAAGGTTTCCACGAATTGGTGATAAAGATGGCCCGTACGGAACAAGGGTGAGTATGAATAATGCGGTTCAGGCAATACTAAAATCAGTTGAACTAAATGGCATTTTTTGGTTTGAGGTGTTTAATATCTCAGACGAATTAAGTACAATTGATATTTCTAAAGCGAAGAAGGTTTTGGGCTACTCACCAAACTAATTTTTTTATTCAACTAAACTAAATCTTTCTATTTCTTTTCCTTTTTTGTTAGTGACTTTTGATAGGAATTCTTTTTTTGTTCGTATCCATAGTTGGCCGAATTGGAATTCATCTTCGTATAGTGCTTTGTATATTACTAGTTCTTCTAGTGTGTTTGAGTCTTTTGCAATTCCTATTATTTCATATTCTCTTTCTGGGTGTTTGTAGTGGGTCCACTTTTGGCCTTGTTTGATTTCTCTTTTATCCATTTATATCTGTCCAACCTATTTCTAAAGTTTTTTCACTCAAATACTTCTTTTCCTTTTAGGTAGTTGGTTAGGTGGCTTGCGAATTTGCCTTTGTAGTGTTTTATGATTTGCGCCTCGCTTAGTACGGTTGCTTTTTTTAGCATTTTTTTAATAGCCTTTTTTTCTTCTTTTCTTTCTAGTTTGATAAATTCTTCAAGTACTTTGTGTGCGCGCACCTCGTCTCGTTCTATTTCTATCACCATTCTTCCGTCTTCTATTCTTGGTCCTGATATTATTTTTCTTTTTTTTGCTAGGAATTTTTTAGTGTTTTCTTCATCGTTTGCCATTGGTCCTATTATTTTTTTTGTTTTTTGTAGTGTAAGTGTTTCTAGTTCGAACATGAATATGACTTCGTTTTCGTCACTCCATGTTCCGCTTTGGGATACATTAAAATCATTTATTTTTAAATGGTTTTTAATTTTTTTCTCAAATCTTCGTAATTGTCCCCATATTATATCACTTAGTTCGTTTTTTGGGAAGTGTGCGTGTACTGCGATTAGTTCTTTTTTCTTTAGTATTTCTAGGATTTTTTTTCTTGGCATTGGTTTTGTTGTTTTTGGGAAGAAAAATTTTTCGCTTGGTTTTTTTATGAATTCTTGTGTAGCGTATATGATTCTTTCGTATTGTTCGCTTGAGAGTGCGCTTGCGACGTTTCTGGAATTATCTACTGGGTCTATTAGTATTAGTGGGTAGTGGTCTTTTTCAAATAGTTTTTTTGCAGTTTCTTCTGTTTGGTTTGAGAATGTAATTATTTCTTCTTTTTTCCATTTGCTTATTGCTTTTATTGCGTTATCAAAACTCCCGTATTTTACTATTAGTAGTTCTGCTCCGTATCCTGGTAGGGAGCAGTTCTTTAAGTCTGCTCCGTATGCGTTGATTCCTTTTAGGAATTGTTTTATGAGTCTTGCTTCTTGTTTTTTTTCGTCATTTAGTTTTTTTAGTAGGTATTTGTTGTGGAATGGTGTTCTGTCTACTGCGCTTTGTTTTTCTGCGCCGCTTGAGACTATGTAACTTGGTACTAGTTCTACTTCAAATCCTTTTATTTCGCCTCTAATATAGGGGTGTTGTGAGTATGCAAGTTCCCATGTGTGGCCTTTGAATATTTTTTTTGCTATTCTTAGTCCTTCTTTTTCTAGTTCTTCTCCTGGCATTGCTTTGTCAAACATTATGAATAGGTCTAGGTCTCTATCTCCATGTAAGTGTGTTCCGCGTGCGCTTGAGCCGCACCATTCTAGGTGTGAGTGTTTTCCTTTTAGGTGGTCGATTTGTTCGCGTATTTTTCCTACTAGTATTTGTTCTTCTAGTATCTCTTTTTTTGAGGGGGTTATTTTTTGAAGAATTTTGTTGTAAAGTGCCTTCATTTTTATCATCTTGATTAACTTATTATACTACTTTTCCTTTATATATCTACATTTTGTTATAGTGGTTGGATGAAGTTCACTGACTTTAGGATGAAAAAGATTTCTTCGAGTGATTTTGCGGATATTGAGCAGGGTTTGGGTAATAATTTTTACGAAGTTAAGTCTCCTGCGTTTTCTTCTAAGGAGTTTGATTTTGCTGATTTTTTAATTAAGGAAATTATTAAAGAGTCTCTTTTTAAGAAGGGTTTTGAGGGTATTGGGGATGATTTTAATGATAATTTTTATGATACTGTTGTTTCTTTTGTTCAGGTGAATAGGCTTAATGAGAAGCTTCCTTCAAAGAGTGAGTTTACTTTTCTTTCTGTGTCGCTTGAGAAGCTTCTTGAGAAAATCAGGTTTGTTAAGGATAAAAAATTTTTTGCTGATTTTGTGCTTCATAATTCGGTTGGGTTAAAGAAGCTTTCTTTTTTTTCGATGGATGATGATCTTGAAGAGTTGATGGTTAATTCTTTTGACAAGGTTTTTGTTTTCCATAAGCGTTTTGGTATGTGTAAAACTAGTGTAGTTTTGGGGAATAAGGATCTTTTGGATACTGTTCAGAGGATTGCTTTGACGATTGGTAAGGATTTTAATTCGAAGAATCCTCTTCTTGATGCTCGTCTTCCTGATGGTTCGAGGGTTAATGCTACGTTAAGTGAACTTTCTCCTATTGGGGGGACTATTACTATTAGAAAGTTTTCTTCTATTCCTCTTACTATTCTTGATCTTATTGAATCAAATACTATTACTTCTGAGGCTGCTGCTTTTTTGTGGTTGATGGTTGATGGTTTTGGTAATTCTCCGCGAAATATTCTTATTGCTGGTGGTACTGCTTCGGGTAAAACTACTTTTCTTAATATACTGTCTAATTTTGTTAGGCTTAATGAGAGGATTGTTTCTATTGAGGATACTATTGAGTTGTCTCTTCTTAGTAGGGATAATTGGGTTCCGCTTGAGGCTAGGAGTAGTGTTTCTAGTGAGGTTTCTATGGATGCGCTTTTAAGAAATGCGATGAGGATGAGGTCTGATAGGATTATTGTGGGCGAGGTTAGGGGTCCTGAAGCGTTGACTCTTTTTACTGCTATGGATACTGGTCATCAAGGGTGTTTGGGGACAATTCATTCAAATAATGCTCGAGAGACTATTCTAAAACTTCAGGAGCGTCCTCTTTCTGTTCCGCAGGCTATGCTTCCTCTTCTTGATATTATTGTTATTATGCAGCGAAGGAATATGAAGGATCTTGGTGCCCAAAGGAGGGTTATGCAGATTGTGGAGCTTTCAAGAATGGAGGATAAAGTTCTTTTTGGGAATTTGTTTGAGTATGATGATAAAAATGATGTTTTGAAGCGGACTGATCTTGCTGGGGCGGTTGTTGAGGAGATGGCTTCAAAAAATTCTATGAATCGGACTGATATTAGTAATGAACTTAAGTTAAGGAAGGGAATTTTAGAGTGGATGATTCGTCAAGATATTAGAAAGCCAATGGAAGTTTTGGAAGTGATTGAGAGTTATTATTATAATCCTGATAAAGTTCTTTCAACAATGCATGAATTTGATTAGTAGTTTATTTTTTTTGTTAATTTAGCTTTTTTTTATTTTAAGATTTTTTTTGCGAGTGTTTGTAATTTTTTTATATTGTTTTGGTTTTTTTCAAATTTTTCATTAGCTTTTTTTATCAAGTATTTGATGTATTCTTGGCTTGCTTCTATTCCTTCGTCTTTTATTGGTGCGCTTATGTTTTGTGTTCCTAGTATTTCTATAATGAATCTTCCTTCTTTTGCGACTTTGATTCCTGCTCTTTTGATTCCTGCTTTTTCGCAGAGTTCAAGTGCTTTTCGTGCATTTTCTATTGTGTTTGTTCCAAGATGCAGTATGAGTGGTTCTTGTTTGAAGTAAACCACTTTTCCTTTGAATTCTTTTACTGCTTCAAGTACTTCGTTTTCGTTTACTTTTCTGTGCCATTTGCGGTAGAATGCTCCTTCTTGTTTTGTTTCTTCTTCTCCTAGTGAGATTAGTGCTATTCTTCCTGCGCATGAGCTGCTAGTGAAATAGTTTTTGGTTTTTATTATATAATCGCATAATGGTATGAAATCAAGGTCCATTCTTCCCATTTTTTTCGCTTCTTTATATGTGTCTTCGTGGTGTTTTTTTATCATTTCAAACCGTGTTATTTCGTCAAGTGTTTGGTTTTGGCCGCCGGATAGTTCTTTTCGGGTGGTTGTTTTTCTTTTTTCCATTGAGAATAACCTTTTTATTCTATTCCATTATGTATTTGATTGGTTTAGTATGTTTAATAAAGCATTCATTGTTGTTGCAATTCTTATTTTGGCGTCAAGTGCTTTTTCTATTAGGTTAATTGATCCTATTTCAAAGGAACTAACTGTGGGTAGCGAAAACTTTGTCGGGGTTGTTTCTCCTGGCGGTACTCTTGAACTTATTTTTTCAAAGGAGTTAACTGATAAGTATGAGTTGCTTGAGGTTGTTTCGCTTCTTCCTACTGGTTTTACTTCAGAGTCAGTTGTTGAGAGGGAGTCAATAAAGCTTTTTATTACTGTTCCAAAAACTGCTGTTGTTGGGGACTATTCTTTGGCTTTAAGGCTTTCTGGGGCTAATAAGGTTGATGATTTTGGAATTTCTTTTTCAGTTGTTTCTGGTTCAACTAATGTTTCTCCTGCTAGTATTGCTGTTCTTGATACTGTAGTTGATTCTAGTGCTGAGTATAGTTTATTTTTTGTTAATAATACTGATGCTGATGCTGTTTTTGTTGTGTCAACTGATTTGAGGGCTGATTGGGAGCAACTGGATGTGCTTGCAAAGTCAAAGGTGGAAAGAAGGGTTGTTGTTCCAAAGAGACAGAATTTAGAAGAAACGTTTGTGGTTTATCCAAGGCTTCAGGGTAAGAAAGAGTTTAAGGTTAATGTGAGTTACGAAAATACTGCTAGTGTTTTTTCTTATGAAGTTAATGCAAAGCCGACAATGAATAGTAAATTTTCTGCAGTTAGTGAGGGGTTTCCTTTTTTCTCGCTTTCTCTTCTTCCTAGTTATTTTTTAAACGGCATTTTGTCGATTATATTCAAATAGTCCTTATTTTAATTTGAATACCTCAATTCTTTTTTATGCGTAAATTGTTTACAAGTGCTGATGTTGAGTTTGCTTTGCGTATTTTAGAAGAGGTTGAACTTGGTGTTATTAATAATGAGTCTGATTTGAATCAGCGTCAGTTTTTTTGGAGTAAGAAGTTAAAATTAAGTGAGATGCCGTCGCATCCGTTTATTTTGTCTAAATCAATAAATCCGTCAAAAAAAGTTTTATCTTTATTTTCAGTTAAGCCTACTAGGAGTATTTCGGGTGTGCAAGTTGTTGCGGTAATGCTTCCTCCTTTTCCTTGTCCTGGGGAGTGTACTTATTGTCCTTCTTCTTTTGATGGTAATGGTGCACCAAAATCTTATACTGGGTTTGAACCTTCTGCTCTTCGTGCTAGAAGACTTAATTATGATCCGTGTAAGATTGTTTCAAATAGGATTCATCAGCTTGATGTTACTGGGAATAACGCTCAAAAGATTGAGTTGATTTTTCAGGGGAGTTCTTTTACTGCTCTTTCAAAACAAAAGCAGGATAGTATTGTAAAAAAGAGTCTTGATGGTGTTCTTGGTAAAAAAACTTCTTCTTTGTCGAGGGCAAAGTTGCTTTGTGAAAAATCAAATCGTAGAGTTGTGGGTATTACTTTTGAGACTCGTCCTGATTTGTGTTCTAAAATTGATGTTAAAAGAATGCTTTCTCTTGGGGGTACTAGAGTTGAAATTGGTGTTCAGAATCCGAGTGATTTAATTTATGCGAAAGTTTGTCGGGGGCATTCTGTTAAGGATGTTGTTGATTCAACTGCGCGTTTAAAGGATTCTGCGTTTAAGGTGTTGTATCATTTAATGCCAGGTTTGCCTGGAAGTTCTTATAAAAATGATTTAAAGAATTTTAAATTAATATTTTCTAGTCCAAATTTTAAGCCTGATATGGTTAAGTTTTATCCGTGTCTTGTGATTAAGGGGACTAAGGTTTATGAGGATTGGAAGAAAGGGGATTTTGAGCCGATGAATGAAAATACAGCGGCGTCTCTTCTTGCTGAAATAAAATCTATTGTTCCTAAGTGGGTTAGAATAATGAGGGTTAATAGGGATATTCCTAGCACTGTGATTTCTGCTGGGGTGAAAAAGACTAATTTGCGTCAGCTTGTTGATGTTGAGTTAAAAAAGCGTGGGAAGGAGTGTAATTGTATTAGGTGTAGGGAAGTTGGGATTAAACTTAGAGAAAATAAGCCTGTTGATTTTAATCCTAAGCTTGGTGTTGAGTTTTATGATGCGAGCGGGGGCGAAGAGGCTTTTATTTCGTTTGAATCAAAGAATGCTTTATTTGGTTTTGTGAGGTTAAGAAATCCTGCTTCTCCTTTTATGCCTCAACTTACTTCAAGAACGGCGCTTGTTAGGGAGCTTCATGTTTATGGTAAGTCTCTTTCTCTTGGCATAAGGGATAGTGGTAGTTCGCAGCATCAAGGATTAGGAAAAGAATTAATGCTTGAAGCTGAAAAAATTGCAAAAGAAAAGTTTGATGCAAATAAATTAGTTGTCATTTCAGGTCTTGGTGTTAAAGAATATTATAAAAATAATTTTGGTTATAAAAAAGACGGGCCCTTCATGTCAAAAAAAATTTAATTCGTTGCCTTGCCGATGCTCCACAACCCTAAACAATTAACTTTTTTACTTGACTTGACTTAATTACCTTGTCGGCAATTTGCTTGCAGTCTTTTGTAAAAAGTCAAATTTCCTTTATTATGTAAAGTCAAATGAGGGCTATTTTTATAAGGATATCTTGCTCAATTCATAAATGACGCTGACAAAAGAAGAATTTATTAAACATGCTTGTGAACAAGTTCTGCGTTTCACGCAAGTGGACAAGTGGAATAACCTTTCAGAAGAAGTTAAGATACAACTTGGCTTCAATATGGGGGCAATGGCACTAGGCTTAAGTCTTAGTAAAGAGGATGGGTTTCTTGCACTATCAAATGCTCGTGATGAAACTATTTCAATGGAGAAGTTTCATGAACACATAAAGTCTGTGATTCTCTCCCATAAAATAGTCGTAGATGAAGCGAAGATTGCTAGGCCTTTCTGATAGAATTTTGTGTAAAAAGTAAGGTTTTTTAGTGACCATTTGCACAAAGCATTTCACTTGCAGAAGATTTATATTCAAAGTTTTGCTAATCTTTGTTGAGAATGTTTTGTTAAAAAGGTGGTTTGTTGTTTGAGTTGGTATTTGGAGCAATTATTATATTGTTAGTTATTGCTTTAGTATTTGCGTTGTATTTTTTGTTTAGTATTAATTCTAAGTATTCCAAACTTGCTTTTTTGAAGTCTTCGCAGAGTGTTAAGTATGGTCAGTTGACTGAGCAGTGGATTCCTTTTTCTTCAAAATTTCCTTATACTTCTCAGAATTTTCGTTTTATTGGTAAGCCTATTGATGGTATTAGTTTTGAGGAGGATAAGATTGTTTTTGTTGAGTTTAAAACTAATAAATCTCAGTTGAATGAGTCCCAGAGGCGTGTTCGTGAGCTTGTTGATAAGAAGAAAGTTGAGTGGTTTGAGTTGAGGGTTGATTAGTTGCAGTTAAGTTGTGTGTTTTCCTTAAAATTTCTATTTTATTTATATTTACTCAAGTTTGTATCTTAGTATTGCTACTACTCCGCCAAATCCGTTTATGTTTTTTTCTTGTGGGTTTTTTGATGAGATGATTTCGCTTTCGCATTTTACTGATTCTGCGAGGTCAAGTATTTGTTCAGCGTTTTTCCTGTTTTGCATTAGGTATGTTTCGCTCATAATTAGTTTTCCTATAGCGCCTAAGTTTATTGCTTCAAGTACTTTGTCCGGTCCATATTCTGCTTTTCCTTTGGATAGTGCGAGTAGGAATTCTTCTATTGTTTTTGATTCTTTTGTTAGTTGGAGTTGTTTTTCTATTCCGCTTAGTTTTCCTTGGGATATTAGTTCTCGGTATCCTGCTTCTCCGATTGAGGAAACGCTTTCAAGCATAATTTGCGGGAAGCCTTTGATTTTTTTGTCGTCAATGAATTTTTTCAAATTTTCTTTTGTAAATCCTGGTCCTGCTAGTAATATTTTTTTTGCTTCAAGCATTTTGACCTTGTCTAGTATTTGGTCAAAGTAGTCACTTTTTTCTGTTTCAAATCTTTTTCCTTTTCTTTTTTCTTTTATTGTTGCTTTTTTGTTTATTGAGAATTGGTTTACAAATGCCATTTCTGCTTCTTCATCATCTAGGAGTACTACTAGCATTTTTGCGCTTGCGCTTTCGTTCTCTGCTTTTTTTAGTCTATTTATTTGCCATTGTTTGATTTCGGATTTTTTTATTTTGAATTTGTCTCCTATTTTGATTTCTATGCTTTGGTGGCTTTTTAGTTCAATAAATTCCTCTGGGTGGCCTCCGATAATTAATCCGTTTATTTTTAGGTTTTCGCTGTATTCTGTGAAGTGTACATCTTCAATACTAAGCTCAACAAATATTTTTTGTCGTACTGTTTTTTCGCCTTCTTTTGTTGGTTTGATTTTTCTGTCTGTTGTTCCGTAGGCTATGTCGTTTTTGTCAGTGATTTTCTCAAGGTGCCACAAATCGTCCATGTTTTCCGGAATGCAGGTTATTTCGCCTGTTTTGTGGTCTATTCTTAGTATTTTCATAATTATTTTTTACCCTGATATAGTTTTAAATTCATTTTATGGTCAAATTATGGTATGGAGTCAAGTAAATCAGTAAAGCACATTGGAAAGAAGCCGCTTTGTATTTCTGAGGCAATTATTGAAATAAGTGAAGGGATTCTTCTTCTTAAGCGTAGTGATGCGAATGACTTGTATGTAAATAAGTGGCAGCTTCCAGGGGGTAAATCAGAGGCTTGTGAAACTCCGCTTGATACAATAAAAAGAGAGCTTTTTGAGGAAACTGGTTGTGTTTGTTCTTCATTTAAATTCATAAAACAAGTTTCTTTTTCACCAGTTTTTCGCGGTAAAAAGACTAATGTTCTTTTGAGTGTTTATTCTTGTTCTATTGATGGTAATGTTAAGATGAGTGGGGATCATTGCGAAGTTGCGTTTATTCCAAAAAATGAAATAATTCCTTCTTCTCTCACTCCTATTTCAAAAAAAGCTCTTTTTGGTTATAGCAAGCGACATTAATTTGGAAACAAATTATTGCGTATAACTCTTACTGTCGCTTGCTAGTCGCAAAAGACAAAGTTTAATGTTTCCACATTTTTGTCTTTTGCTATTAGAAATAGTATTTGCCTTCTTGTTTTTGTTCTCTGTCAAGCACTGAATCGTGTTTGTTTATTCTTGGTCTTTTTGTGTCTTTGTCTCTTCTTACTGTAATGTCAAGGTATTTTAGGAGGTTGTTCATTCCGTCTTCAACATTAAATGGTCCTTCTGCTATTCCGTTTATTGCGCTTTCTCCGCTGAATACCATTATTTTGTCGCTTAAATAATCAACGAATGTTAGGTCGTGATCAATTACTAGTGCGGAGCAATCTGTTACATCAATATGGTTTTTGATTGCTTTTCCTACTGCAATTCTTTGTTCTACATCTAGGTATGCGCTTGGTTCGTCAAGTAGATAGAGATCAGCTTTTTTGCTTAAGCATATTGCGATTGATAGTCTTTGTAATTCTCCTCCTGATAAGTGTTTTGCTTTTTTTTCGAGTAGTTCTTCTAGTTCTAGTGGTCTTAGTACGCTTTGTCTTATTTCTGCTATTACTCCGTCTTCAAATAGTTCTGATACAACTTTTTCTCCAGTGTATGTGAGGTATTGTGGTTTATAAGATATTTTTACTTTGTTTTCTAGTGTTGTGTTGTCTGGTGTTAGTTCTCCTGCGAGTATTTTCATGAATGTTGTTTTTCCTATTCCGTTTGGTCCAACTACTCCTATTATTTCATTTCTTTTTACTGTGTTTGCATTTACTTTCAAGTTGAATGTTCCTAGTTTTTTGTTAATTTCTGGCCAGTTGATTATAATGTCTTTTCGTTCTTTTTTTTCTTTTCGTTGGTGTGAGAAGAAGTCAAGTGCATAATCTCTGAATCTATAGTTTTCATCTTTTGAGTATCCTTCAAGGTAAATGTTGATTCCTTCTCTTGTTGTTTTTACTTGTGAGCTGAATCCGTATACTCTAACTTTTCCGTACATTAGGTTTACATAATCTGATAAGTAGTCAAGGAGTACTAGGTCGTGTTCTACTACTAGTACGCTTGCTCTTTCTACAATACTTCTAATAAATTTTGCTGCTCTTAGTCTTTCGCGTATATCTAAAAATGAGCTTGGTTCATCAAAGAAATAAACTTCCGCTTCTTTTAGTCCTGTTGCTGCGATTGCTACTTTTTGGAATTCTCCGCCTGATAGTTGTGATGCGTCTCTATTTAGTATTCCTTCTATATTTAGTGCTTTTGCTGCTTCTATTGCTTTTTCTGCTCCTGCTATTTTTGCGAGTAGTTCAATTACTGTGCCTTGCGGTTTTACTAGTTCTATGTTTTGTGGTTTTATTGCTATTTGTGCTCCTTTGCCATAAACTTTTTTGAAAAAATCTTGTGCGTCTTTTCCTCGGTAGTATTCTATTACTTTTGCTTTGCTTGTTTCTTTTTGTCCAAAGTTTGGTATTATTGTTCCTGATAATATTTTTATGATTGTTGTTTTTCCTATTCCGTTTCTTCCTACTATTCCAAGTACTGCTTTTTCTTTTGGTATTGGTAGACCGTGTAACCTGAATTGGTTTTTTCCAAATGAGTGTATTGGTTCGTCTAAGTTAAATGAAATATTTACTATGTTTATTGCTCTAAATGGACATCTGTTTTGGCATATTTCGCATCCGATGCATTGTTCTTCTGATATTATTGGTTTTTGTAATGGTTCGTGTGTTATGCACTTTTTGCCGGTTCTGTTTACTGGGCATACTTTTTCGCATAAGTAGTTCCCACAGTTATCATAGTTGCATAAATCGTAATCGATTACAGCTATTCTTTTCCTTGAGTTCATAAAAATAATTCTAATGAAAAAGAATAAAAAGCACTTCTTCATGGCGTTTTTTGTCTGTTATATAGCGCCCCGACTTCATTTGTACTTAGTGCTCTGTTCCAAATAACTACTTCATCAATACTTCCGCTAAAATCTCTTGTTCCTGAATCAGGGCTGTATCCTATGCTTAAGTTATAATCATTCATTAATATGGCTCCGTTTTTTGGTTTTGAATCATCAGCTCCGTTAATGTATGTGGTGAGCGTTGTTCCATCATATGTCATTACTAAATGAACCCAGTTTTCAGTTAGGGTGGTTGTTGAATTTCTAGTATCGCTCACTCCGCTTCCCATGTCAAATGTTATTTGATCTGATTTTTTTTGTACTATTGATGCTCCGTGGCCGCCGCTTGTATTGCTATAAAAATCAATTATTGGTGCTTTAATTGGATTGCTAGTGTTTTGCATTTTTACCCAAACTGAAATAGTTGCTCCGGCCAAAATAGTTTCTGCTGTAAATGGTTTTTGGATAAAAACAGTTTGTGTTTTATCAAATGAATATGCCCCGTTTGAGTTTGTGTATCTGTCAGTTGTTGGTGTTGCTGTGATTGTACTTGCATGTTTTTCGTTTCCGCTGTAATCTGTTCCTTCTCCGTTTAAGTGCCATATGCCTGCAACACCGTTAAACAATGGATCTGTTGTTTTTAGTTCTCTGTATTTGTTTGTTTTTCCAACGAATATTTTTTGGCTGATTTTTAAGTTCATTTTGTTGTTGCTTCCAATTACCGTTCCGCTTGTACAGTTTAAGTCAAAATGATATGTGTTATTATCTGCTTCAGCTTGCATAGTTCCAAGTATGCATTTTATTCCATTTGTTTCATTAATTTCGCTAAATAGTGTTGTTGCTTTTTGGGTAATACAAGATCTTATTTGTGCATTTGATAGTTCCCAGTTGCAGTCTCCTGCTGCTTGGTTTAGTACGAGTTCATAGTTTGCAATGGTTTGTTTTGCTTGGGGTAAAAGTTCTTTGTAAGAGTATGAGTTTATTGTTGTGGTATTTATTGTTAGTAGTAGTGCTGCTGCTGCGACTATTGCGAATGCTATTACTATTCCTCCAAATCCTTTCATTCAAATCCCCTGCATACATTTTTTTCTTCAAATTCTTTTACTAGTTGGTTATACTTTATTACTTTTGAGCAATAAACCTCGTTAGTATCAGGAATTGGTTGTGTTGCGAGGTTAAAGTATAATGTTGTGGCTTCTTGGGAATTGTTTTGTATTTCAAGTGCAGTTGTTTTTGATAGTGTTCCTGTTTGTTGCATTGCAAATATTGACGCAACTGTAAGTATGAGTATGACGGTGACTATTGCTTCTGTTGAGAAAATAAATCCTTTCATTTACTCACCCTGATTCTTACGATGTTAAAATCAGCTTTATCTTTGTTGCATGTGTTTCCAATTCCGTCTCGCATGCAGTTGTTTAAATCCAAAAATCCAACTGCTTTATGGCAGACAAGGATGTTTAAGTCAATTGCGCTGACTTGTTTTCCGTTTGTGATTTCATTAATTACTATTTCTTCTGCTGCGTTTGTTCCGATTGCAATATAAATATTATAATCGCTTAGTCCGATTCTTTTTTTTATTTCTGTTGCTCCGATTGCACTTAGTTTTGTTGGGCTTATTGAGTATGGCAAATATGTTCCATCAACGTAGCAGGCGCTCCATGAGGAGTTTACTAGTGTTATTGCTGCGGTTTCTGTTTTTTGGTTGAATTCATTTATTAGATATTGTTGTTTTGTGTTGTAAAGATTAAACTCCATCATGGATCCTAAGAACCCAATTCCAAGTATGATGAGTATCATTCCTATTAACATATCTGTTGCAAATATTTGTCCTTTATTCATTTGTTATCACTAGTATTCCATAATCTGGTATGAGGTCAACTTTTATGTTTGTATTAGGGGTTTTGTAGAATTGTGCGTTTGCGTCGTAAGTTTTTCCTTTTATGGTTTTTGAGAATCTAAGTATATTTCCGTCAATTATATTTACTTCAGGATATTCTATTTTGTTATTTTTTCTTTCATCAGTATAATTTATTTCATTTAGTTCTAATTGAATAGTGAATTTCGAGTCAGATAGTGTTTGGGCAGTGGTTATTAGTGAAGCTGTATTTGTTGCTCCATAGTTTAGTTGTTGGGTTATAATTAGGTTTTCAGCGCTTGATGCGTATGTGCTTATAATAACAGTAATCCCACTTACTATTATTATTACTAGTAGTAGTGTAACAAGTAAGTCAATGCTTAATTGGCCGTTTTGCATGCTAAAATAATGTATTTTGTCCTTTTAACTTTTCTGGGGGCTTAATTTAGGGGTATTTATTTTTGTTTTATTTAAAACAAAATGGGTTTAATACAATATGTTCTTATTGCGGTAATAGTACCTATTTTGTAACAGTGAAAACCCTTGGTGTTCATTGTCTTGCAGGGGGTTTTCACTCAATTATTACTTGGATTAATTTTGATTTTGAATCATAAAATCTAATATTTTGGACTGTGAAGGGGTATCCTATTATTGCGTTTACCTTGTATTTTGAGAAAAACTTTTTATCTGCTGTGCTTGGTGTACCGTTTGAGTTTGGGTGTGAGTGTACGCTTCCTAAAATGTCTGGGTCAAATGGGATGTTTGTTTCCATTATGCTTGCGCTTGTTTGGTCTGTTTGTGTTGGGAGAAATACTATTTCAGTTATTTCCATTTTTTTCGAATTTCCTCCAAAAAAGCATAAAAATTCGTCCGGGTAGTATCTTTGTGCTGAGTTGCATAAATCTATTAACAGGCTTTGTTTTACTTTCCACATCATTTATTGTAATATGAAAACGTAGAAAAACAGTACTGGTACGATTAATGATGCCATCATTGTGCTTCTGCGTATTTTTGAGGTGATTGTGAATAATCCTAGTGCGGTTGAAAAGAAGAGTGCTATTAGTCCGATTGGTCCATTGATTACTCCAACCAATATTATCATGAATATTACCGTTATAATTCCAATTTTTTTTATGTGATTTGGGTTTAATATTTTTGTTGCTTTTTTGGCTAGTAGTATTGCAAAAAATCCTCCAATTCCTGCGGAGATTAACATTAGTTCGGTTCCGTAGGACATCATTTGGGGTGTTAAGAATATTTTGTCTTTTATTGCAAGCATTCCTCCGTTTCTTGCTTTTGATAATGCGAATAGTGTTGCAAATGAGAAGAAGAAGTTTGATGCGTTTATTGCGCCTAGCATTGTTAAGTATCCTCTAGAATCACTATTTTTTTTAAATATGTTAATTATTCCTCCTGCTGTGTTGCTTCCAATTCCTGGCATTACTGCTACAATTGCTCCGCCAATCATTCCTACTAGCGCGTTTTTTATTTCACTTATTTTTACTGTGACTTCATGTACTTGTTTTTGTAAATGATTTTCTTCTTTTAAGGAGTAAATGGTTCCTGCTATTCCAAAGTATCCAGTTATTAGTGGGAATACTTGTCCGTTGAATAAGTATCCTTGTGTTCCTGCGGCAATTATAATAAATATGCTTGTTAGTTTTGCTCGCCATCCTTTTTCACTGAGTGGAAAAACAACCAGTGCAAATATTAGTATGGCTGGGGTAATTTGCATTATTTCGTTTGAGTTTTTTTCAAGGTATTCAAAAAACCATGGCGTTAGTGCGGCTCCTAAACTAAATGCTATTATTGCCCCTAGTGTAGTTAGGCATATGGCTTCGTATGCTTTTCCTTCTAGTAGCATTTTGTGTGCTGGTAGTACTGCTTCAAATGTTGTTTCGCTTGGTGCTCCAAAGAATGTTGATGGAATAAATTCAATAAATACTTGGGTTGTGCACATGCATAAGATAAATGCGCAAATATCAATTCCAAAGTAGGGGGTTGCGCTTATAATTACTGCAATATTGTTTGAGTGAAGTCCTGGTATTAGTCCTGCAATTATTCCTGCAATCATTCCGGCTATGCAGAATAGAATTATCATTCTTTCACCACTTTGTGGGCGTAGAGCATTTTAGTTTCTGGTTCGTCTATTTGTTCTATTTTGTTTTCAATATATGCTGTAACAAAATCATTTTTTGCTAGTGTTGTTGCGCGCGGATAGTAAATAGTTGCTTTGTTGCCGTCAGTTAGAATAAACATTGTGATTGGATAGTTTTTGATAACGTAATCAATTCTTCCAAATACTATTCCTTTTTCTCCTTCTTTGGAGTTTATTTCAAAAATACTTTTTTTGGTGAATTCTTCTTGGTAAGTTGCTACAAATAGTATTATCCCAATTATTGTCACAGCTAAGCATATTTTGGATATTGTTTTGTCATTCACTCTATTGTTGTTTGGGGATGGTTAAAAATAGTTGTGCTGGTTTTCGTTCTTTGTCGAAGCTATTCTATGTTGATTTTAATGTTTTTGAATGCAGTTTTGGTTTCTATTGCGTTTTTTAATGCAATTTTATTTAAATCCGCGATTGGGCTTAGTTTTATGTTAATATTTGTGTCAAGTGTGCTTTTTGTCATTTGTATTGAATCAATAATAGTATTTTCTTTTTTTTCTGCGAGTTGGTTGTTTACTTCTGCTCTTGCGATTAATAGTGCTGTTGTGTCTTCTTGTGTTTGTGAGTAGAAACTTATTATTGCAATTGATGCGGTTAGTACTATTACAAAAAGAAATAGTGCTTCAATTGCTGTTTGTCCTTTTTTATTCATATATTCAGCTTCCAAGCATAATTAACCTAATTATCCGCTCGTAAAGAAAACGCTGTCATCTATTTTTTCAATTATTATTTGTTTTTTGCTTGGTCCAATTATGAATTCGAGTGAGCAATTCACTACTGTGTTTTGTGCTGTTTGGAAGTATTTTGTGCATATTCCGTTTGTGTTGCATTGTGCTGGGTATGGTTTTAGTGACAGGTTTACATCAAAAGAAAAGTTTGTGTCATTACATATTATTTTTGTTCTATCTGGAACAAATACTGTGATTGTTTGGCGTGTGCCGCTGCTCATTCTTGCAACTTCATTTATAGTGTTTGTTATTTTTTGTGTTTCATTGTTTGCTCTTGCGATTATTTCAGTATCAGTGATTGCGCTATTAGCGTCTTTTGTTAAAGGGATGATTGTTGCTGTGATATAAATAATTATTATTAATATTAAGAATAGGAATTCAAGTACTGTTTGTCCTTTTTGCATTCAAAATACACCCATTACTATCAATAATGCTAAGTCTCCGATGACTAGGCACAAGAGGTACCCTAGTAGCATTGTTGGTACAAAGGGCATGCTCTCCTTTATTAGCATCTTTTTAGGTATTAATCCTTTCGCTGCGAGTTTTTTGACTTCTTTTAGTTCATCATCAGTGAGTCCGCGGGCTTTTCTTGATGATATAATTTCTTCTTTTGGTGAAAACATTTCTTTTATTGCGAGTGTGTTTCCTTCTCTAATATGTTTTATTATCAATTTGTAGTTTATTCCTTCTAGTTCTATTATTTTTTTGCCTTTCCAAGCGAGGCTTTTTGCTGGAATCATTCCTTCTTCTAGTTTTTTTACTTCAATTTCAGTGGTTAGTACTTTTCTTGTTGTGAGCATTAATTTTACTAGAGTGTATGCTCCAACGCTTAGTATCATTGCTGCTATTAGTGTGCTAAGTAATAGTTGTGACCCTAAAAATGATGCTATTAATAGCGCAACTAGCATTACATAGATTTTTTTCTTTCCTAAAAATCCCCATATTATAATTATTGGTATTGTTGCCCATGTATTAAATTTTATAAAATCTAGTACCACATATACAGCTGAAGCAAATAATGCTGTTTCTATTGCTAGTATGATTTTTGGTTTCATTTCAACAAATAATTGTTTTTGGAATTTCTTGTTTTTTGATACTCTATAAATCATTACAAATATTCCGTATGGTAAGAAGCATACTAGTGAGTACAAAAATAAGGTTATTGGAAATAATGGTATTTGTGCGTTTGTTAGTAGTCCTGCTTTTATTAGTGCAGGGGTGAATGGGTTTAGTGCTCCTAGTCCCATGAATAGTTTTACATCTCCGCCTGCGAATATTCCTAGTTTCCACATGATCCATCCAAAGAAAAATCCATAGCATAATCCTAAGAGTGAGAGTACTATTGGCATGGAGTTCCATTCTAGAATTGATATAATTCCAAATAATACCACTCCGATTATTGCAAGTCCGTAGTTTAGAGTGTTTGGAACTATTCTTGATTTTAAATCAGTGTAAGTTGCTAATATTAGTCCGATAACTGAAATTACTATTGGTAAGTAATATATTATTTCAAGCATGCAATGATTAAGTGTTAGCTGTTTTTAATCTTTTCTCAGAGTTGGTTTATGCGTAATAGAAAATTAGTTTGTCATTATGTTTTCAACAACTCTTGCTCTTGTTGTTAATATGTCCGCTTGTGCTTGCATCGCAACGCTTCTTAATGTTTCTACTATTAGTGCAGAGAACACAGCAAGCATTATTGCAAATGCTGCAGTCAATAAGTATTCAAATGCTACTTGTGCTCTCTCTTCCATAAAAAAACCTTGTGGTTATTATTGCCAATTAAATATTGGGTTTCCCTTTATATCCCCTGGAAGACTTTCTGGGCAAGTGCTAGTACTAGCTGCTATCCAAGTTCCTGCTGGACCTTTTTCTCCTCTCAATCCATCTTTCATATAGCACCCGCAAACAAGATTGTTAGTATCATTTGTTTTGCATATGAAGTCATATGTTGTTCTATCGCCTGAATCCATTACAGGTCCTGCTGTGCTTATCATAAATGAGATTACAACTGCTACTACAACAACTGCTGCTGCGAGTAGTAATAAATATTCTATTGCGCCTTGTCCTTTATAGTTCATAAAATCACTTTCTAATTAAGCGAGAAGGTTGTATTTAAATGTTCACTTAGTGCGCTGCTAAATCAAAGTTTGTTAAAAAAAATATTTCGGAAAAGGCTTTTTATTGCCTTTTCCTAAAAAAGAGGTTTTACTTCCTTGTGCACATAGCTGTTGCGTTAGCTGGAGTACCAATTGTTTTGCAGGTTGTTGGTGCTATCTTTGCACATCCTATTGGTGTTGCTACTGCTCCGCAAGCTCCTTCTGCATTACAATCTACTGAACATCTTAGTACATTGTTTTGCAGGTTTTGGTCTGTTTGTGCTTGTGTTCCTTGTGTTGTTCCTTGTCCCATTGCGCCTGTTATTGCTATTATTACGATTGCTACTACTAGGATTGCTGCTCCTATGATTAGTAGGTATTCTATTGCGCCTTGTCCTTTATAGTTCATTTTCATTACCTCCTTTTTAGTTGAGAATATTGTATAGGGTGTTTTTTGTTGTATTTAAGGTTTTAGTTTTGATTTGGCAAACCTAATTAGATGATATCTTTAAAAAAAGATTTTGGAAAGGCTTTCGCCTTTCCCAAACCCAATAACTAAATGTTATTGGAACTAAAAATATTTTTACTAAGGATTTGGAATAGTAACGCCCTTTACGCATGTTGTTGGTGCTGGTAATATCATTGATGGTTTGCATTTTGTTGGCAATATTTTTGCGCATCCTAATGGTACATTATTGGTTCCACAGTTGAATCCTTGTGCGTTGCAGTCTGCTGTGCATCTTAGTATGTTGTTTTGTGTGTTTTGGTCTGTTTGTGCTTGTGTTCCTTGTGTTGTTCCTTGTCCCATTGCGCCTGTTATTGCTATTATTACGATTGCTACTACTAGGATTGCTGCTCCTATTATTAGTAG
>Ga0247841_10000619_pt1 | contig 89914 bp, 87 predicted proteins | sample LaCruzMarch2015__2_FD_192410 | JGI IMG/M metagenome (GOLD analysis project Ga0247841, IMG submission 192410) | Freshwater microbial communities from meromictic Lake La Cruz, Castile-La Mancha, Spain - LaCruzMarch2015_18m | ecosystem: Environmental > Aquatic > Freshwater > Lake | place: Spain...
CTTTTCATTAAAAAATGGTTTGATTAAGTTATACCTACTTTTTATTTCGCCCAATTGATCCATACAACTTAATGGAGTCCTTCTAATATAAATAATTACCTAGTTTATTTCGTTACAATTACTAAGATCGAAACACCTGCCGCCTTGCCCCCGAAAATTTAAATTATATCCTCTTTTTCGCGGCCAAATATTGGAGACATCCGAAAGAAGGCGAGTTTATATGAAATATCACTTACGACATCATCTAAATTTCTGCCACCGTCGTTGCGAATTGCTTCAATAAAATCGGTGACCTTAGTTACTGCCCTATCAACAGGCAATGGTTTGAGGCTAACAGACCCATCTTCAAATCTGGATTGGGCCAATGTCTCTTGTGCTCCGACATCTATTGCAATACTGCCCGACGATAACGCCTTTATGACTAATCCATAATCTTCGATAATCTGGTTTTTTAGACGACCGTGGTCGCTATATGGCAATCCTTCGATATAGTTTCCCATATGCCAAACCATATTTTGAAGGGTGATCAATAAATTTCCAGCCACCTCTAATCCTATCTTCTCTCCTTCAGGAGAACATAATCTTAATGCAATTAGTGGATCTTGAGTAGCCATTGTTATATGCTCGCTCTTTAGATATTTCAAGTTTACTTCCAGATTATTGCCATCGTTATATTTTTAGATGCAACGCCGCCTGAGACAAAAAAAGGATGAATGATGATTATCCTAGTTTCTTCGCCGGAATAAGCCGGCTACAGCCATGGCAGCCAATATAGCCAAAGCGGCATCAAAACCCGGTTGCTGTTTGATCTGTTCGCTTACCTGCTTCTTCAGCTCCTCGGTTGCCTTCTGTTGAAGCTGCTCGGGGCTCAGGTTCTGACTTATCTGGTTGATCTTTGCTGTTGCTTGCGCCGTCAGGTTATCTTTGGTGGCATTGAGATCCTGGGCAATGTGCTCTTGGGTTAGATTTCCTTCGAGAACGTGCTTTGTAGCTTTCTCCTGAAGCTGTTGTCCGGCAGTATTCATCTGTTCCTGAAGGGAACTGGCAGCAGCCTCAAAGGGATTTTGGGCAGCAGCAGTTGAGAATATTGCCAAAATATACGCCATTAGAATTAAATGTAAAACCTTCATGTCTCTTATCACCAGTTTTTCAAGCTTTTTTCAATACCCCCGCAATAACTATTGTTAACCTAAAAGGCTTTCGCTTCAACTCGTTGCCCAAGGAGTCCCCATCCTTTAGGGTGGGGGGGAATTGGGCGGTCCCGTAAAGTATTTATGCTCACAAATACACCTCTTGATGTGTGTTTTGCATGATCCGGCAGAGCGATACCTGAAACGGCAGGGCACCCTCACTCAGAAGGGATAAAACAGCTTCATCACCAAATCACTCAGACGCAAGGGGACAAAACAACTTACCGAACGCATGAGGCCGGGTAACTGGTCTAGCTGATTGTATGACAGTGGACGCTTCTTTCGGTAAGTGGGGTGCCAGCGGTAGAACCCGCCACAATGTAGTCAGGATGACGAGTCAGCCACCCTTGCGCCTCCTGATTTTGTGCAGAGAGGCAAGCCGCGCCCTTCAGGACGCAGTGACGCGGTAGTTGACATGCGGTCATGATCTGGTAGATCCTAAAATATTCGCATTAGCAAAAGCTAAATAGCCAGGCCGGCAGTACCCCATTCGATGTTCTCCGGCTGGGATGAATACAACCTTATAAACAAGCAACTCGCCGAACTGGTGAGAAGCCTGCCGAATTCTCCCCTGGGAGAGATAATCAGCTATGTGCTCTCATCTTCAGGAAAGAGGGTTCGGCCCCTTATCCTGATCTTCTCCGCACAGGCAATGGGTGGCAGCGCGCCTTTTGCCGTGAACGCGGCTCTGGCCATTGAGCTGGTGCATGCCGCCTCCCTGGTGCATGACGACATTCTCGATCAGGGATTAGAGCGAAGAGGCTCAGAAAGCGCGTTGCAGCGTTTTGGTCCGGAAGCCTCTCTTCTCGCCGGGGACTGGCTCATATCTCGATCTATAGAGCTGATATCTCATTATAGCCAGCCGGTAATAAGCACTTTTGCCTCCGCCTGCATGGACATGTCTGAGGGGGAATTGATGGATTTGTCTCCCGCCTCAACCCCTGATGATTACTACCAATGCATCTCTAAGAAAACCGCCTCTCTCTTTTCCGCATCCGCCAAGATGGGTGGACTCATAGCCGGAGCTAATGAGGAGGATGTTTCCAGGTTGGAGAATTATGGGACGCACCTGGGTCTGGGATATCAGGTACTCGATGACCTGGAGGAATTCCTGGGGCTGGATCAAGGAAAATCGTCCAAGAAGATTTCGGTTACCCTTCCCATAATCTACAGCAACCAGTATCCTGATGATGTCGCAGCAGAGATGTGCATTAAGGTCATTGATGATCACAGCGGCCTGGCAAAAAAAGCTCTTTTTCTCTCAACAGGACGCGATGATATGTTATCTCGCCTGGAGAGCATAGTGGACGAGATGACGAAGCGGGGACTAGAGAGATGCAGATCGCAAAAAAGCCTCTGCTGAGAATTGAGGCTTCCGCAAAAGGAAGAGGCATCGCGCTCTCCGCCCGGGGCGCGCTCGCTCCAATTGCCAGACCGATCATGGACAGGATCAATAAGATCTTTGCCGATGAGAAGCCCATTAGCTCCGGCCCGGACAAGTTCATCTTCTCCACCTGGATTCCGCCCGCCCCGAGCCTAGCCTTCGATCGCATGCTTTCCGCCCAGGTGGCGGCTTTAACCCATCGACCTGTGCCCGATCAGTTTTCCATAGCCGTCATGAGGGCCTGTCCCAATGACTGCATTCATTGCAGCGCTCCCTCCCGTCAGGGAGAGATACTGGAGAGCAAAGTTGTCAAAAATGCAATCTCCCAGGCCCTGGATATGGGTTCTTACCTCATAACCTTTGACGGGGGCGAGCCCATGCTGAGAAAAGATCTGCCCGATCTGGTCTCCTCCGTGGACAAGCGAGCCATTGCCACAACATTCACCAGCGGCTATCATCTCACGGTCGATCTGGCGCAGAGGCTCAAACAGGCCGGCCTTTATGCGGTACGAATCAGCATCGACAGCCCCTTTGAAAAAGAGCACGACCGGGTACGGGGCCGCTGCGGCGCTTACCGCGATGCGCTCGATGGCGTTAAAAACGCGCTGGAAGCGGGCCTGCTGGTGGACCTGTTCATGGTGACTTCTCCCCACAACATCGACCATCTGGAGGATGCTTTTTCCCTGGCCACAGATCTTTGCGTGCACGAGCTCTCTTTTTACGAGATCGTGGCCGTGGGCCGCTGGGCATCGCATGAGGATGAGGTGCTCACCTCAGCCGACGTCCTGCGCCTGGAACGCTTCCACAAGGAAAAGAACCACTCCAATGGCCCCAGGGTCTCGGCTCTGCCCTATCTACTCGGCCCGGAGATGTTCGGATGCTTTGCCGGGCGAAGATGGATTCACGTGGATGGAGCAGGCGAGGCCCTGCCCTGCGCTTACATGCCGCTCTCCTTTGGGAATATCAAAGAAAAGAGTATGAAGGAGATTTGGAAGGAAATGACGCGCTATCAATGGTTCCAGGGGCGGTGCTCCTGTCAGATGAGAGACCACGAATTCAGGGAAGCGCACCGCAAGATACTGGGGAAATAGGATTTTAGTGGAGGTTTGGTAAATGTTCAATTTGAAAAACATCTTGTTAATGCTGGCCGCTGTTGCCTGCATTACAGTAGCTTTCGCTGCGCCTACGCCAAGAGTCATAGTGCCGGCCGGCATGGACCTGTCCATGGATGGAATGCAGATATCCGATCCGGAGCACACGGCAGAATACCTGGAAATGACGGGTGGCACGGCAAAGCCCGGCCTGCAATCGTATGGCCGCAATCTGGCCGGCAATTGGAGCTTTGAGCTGAGAAACCAGAAATCCGTGCCCATCGGCGACATTGAGCTGCAACTTTACCAGTCGGAAGCGGCCATTTTTGGCATGGGTGTCTTTAAGCAGGGCTTCAACCGGCAGATAGCCACAGCGGAGGGCTCTCTTCTGGAAGGAAACGCCATGATCCTGAATGTCATATCTCTGGACAACGTCTTCCTCTACCGCATGACACTCAACAGCGCTGACGGCAACAGCACATCGGGAGCCTTCACCCTCTACCTGCCCACGGGCGAGGCGCCGGTGAAAGGGACAGTCTCCGGCGGCAGAAGCGATGAGCGAAGGATCAGCTGAAAAAGTATCTTGCTTTTTTGGCTCTTCGCCTTTCCAGTGGCTAACCCTAGGTTACTATTGACTTTACAGTTCTCCGTCTGTTCGTCCTCTGTGCGCTCTGTGGCTCTGTGGTTTTATTCCGTAAACCACCTCAGATTCCCAGGGCCAGCCTCAGAGTATTTCGCACGGCCGGTGCCAGGCCCAGGGTGATCAAGGTCAGTTTGGTGAGATTTCGCAGGGATGGCTCCTGCATAGATTTGTCGATCATGTAGAGCACGGGCAGGAGGATGGCCAGCTTGAGTGGAAACATAACAACTGCGGAGCCGGTCAGGTCTATGAGAAATGTAGGAACCACATGTTTCTCGTAGTAACCAAACCAATCCACTCCATAGTAAGTTGAGCTGGCGTCCAGCATGTGGGCGTAGATGATCATTTGATTGAATCTTTCCTCCAAAAACTTCAGAGCGGACAGATGACGCCCGCAAAAAAGGATGCCTCCTGCGAGGAGCGAACCCAGCAGGAAGACGGCGGCTATGACCCAGGCATTTTTGAATCCGAGTGTGGAAAGAACGGCCAGATTGAAAAATGTCCAGAGAAGGCCGAATGCGGCATATCTTGCATGAAACTGCTCGCCCCAGATCTTTCGGGTTAGGATCAAACAGGCAGCCGTGATGAGAAAGACCAGGAAGAATATGAGCGGCGTGATTAAAAGATATCTCCAGGGCGCGGCAACCAGATTTGCGTCCTCGATCACCCGCAAGCTCGAACCGGCCAGGACGTAAGGCAGGGTAGAGAGCAGCAGACGCTCATCCATTAAAAGATCCCAGCGGCTAAGCAGTTTTATCAGGCCAAGTATGGCCAGGCCCAGGATTATCGCCCAGGTAATAGTATCCACAGGGTTATAGCAGGTGTCGTAGACTATGGGATCGATGTAGTATTTTTGGACAAAGGCGGCAAGGCCGGCAAGGTCGTTCACATCAAGGTCTTGTGCGGCCTCGTATTTCTTATTTCCTCAATTTGATTCCAGCGGCATTTTTCCTCAACCTCCGCCTATGACCGACGGCGGAAAGTATTTATATAGCAGAAGTAAAAAGCGTCATGTCCGTTTTCTGATTTTAGTTGAGGTAATTAGATGGTCGAGGTGTTCAAAGGTACAACTACGGTAGGTGTACTCTGCGATGGGGGTGTAGTCCTTGCATCGGAGAGCCGTGCTACCATGGGCAGCTTCATAGCCAGCAGCAGCGCCAAGAAGATTTATCAGGTCGATGACTTGGTGGGTCTTACTACGGCAGGTGCGGTAGGAGATGCTCAATCACTGGTCCGAATGGTTCAGGTGGAGGCAAGGCTCTACAAGATGCAAAGGGGCGAGGGCATGACCGTTAAAGCTGTAACTTCCATGCTGGCCAATATTCTCTCTTCTCGTCGCTACTATCCCTTCATGGTGCAGCTCGTCATGGGCGGAGTAGACAGATACGGCCCCAGGATCTATTCGCTTGATGCATTGGGCGGGCAGATCGAAGAGCGTGAGGTTGTAGCCACCGGTTCAGGATCTCCCATAGCCTACGGCGTGCTGGAATCCATGTACAAGCCCGGCATAAGCATTGAGGATGGAACGGTGCTGGCCGCCAGGGCAATTCATAATGCCATGAAGCGCGATTCCGCTTCCGGCGATAAAATCGAGCTCGTCAGAATCACCGATAAATACCAGGAGGTAGGCGAGCCGGAGTTTTCAGAGATTATGAAGCTCCTTTAATCTTTTTTGGATGTGTTCTATTGTCTGTAGAAGAAGTACTTTTTGAGCTCAAACGCAAGGTGCAGAGCAAGCTGCCTCCGGACGTCAATGTCACGGGGCTGGAATTCGAGGGTCCGGAGCTGGTCATTTATACCGACGACCCCAAGAAGCTGGCGGACGATGGCGATATCATACGTAACCTGGCCAAGGAACTTAGGAAGCGTGTGGTGGTGCGTCCAGACCTGAAGGTATTGGCAGAGCCTGAAATTTCCATAATCAAGATTCAGGAGGTTGTGCCCAAGGAAGCGGTTCTCACCAACTATTACTTTGATGGCGAGACCGGAGAAGTGCAGATCGAGGCGGAAAAGCCGGGCCTGGTTATAGGTCGCCACGGTGCGACGCTGCGCGAGATTACCAAGCTGATCGGCTGGACACCCAAAGTGGTCCGAACTCCACCGGTACGCTCGACGACCATCGCCAACATTAAGGATTATCTGCGAAGCGTTCAGACGGAGCGAAAGAGCATCTTGCGTACGGTGGGCCGGAAGATTCACCGAGATATAGCTTCCAAGGACCAGTGGGTTCGCATCACCACACTGGGAGGCTGTCGCGAGGTAGGCAGAAGCTGCATGCTTCTTTCCACTCCCGAGTCGCGCATCATCATTGACTGCGGCGTAAACGTGGGATCGGACGACTCAGCGACGCCCTATCTCTATGTACCTGAGGTCTATCCACTAAATCAGATCGATGCCGTGGTCTTGACGCATGCTCACCTGGACCATGCCGGTCTTGTTCCCATGCTCTACAAATACGGCTACGAAGGGCCTATTTACTGCACTCCGCCTACCAGGGATTTGGCTGTGCTTTTGCAGCTCGATTATATTGAGATTGCCGGACGCGAGGGAAAGAGGCTGCCATACGACTCTACAATGGTTCGTGAGGCTCTTAAGCATACTATTACCCTCAACTACGGGGACGTAACCGACATTGCACCCGACACCAAATTGACCATGCACAATGCCGGCCACATCCTGGGCTCCTCCATTGCCCACTTCCACATTGGAGACGGCCTTTACAATGTAGCTTTTACCGGAGACCAAAAGTTCGAACGAACCAGGCTCTTCGATCCGGCAGTATGCAATTTTCCGCGATTGGAAACGCTGGTGACTGAGGCCACCTACGGGGGGACGAACAGCATTCAACCCTCTCGGAAAGATGCCGAAGTCACTTTGATAAACGTGGTCAAGGAGACTATCAACAAGGGCGGCAAAGTCATCATTCCTGCCTTCTCTGTTGGCAGAAGCCAAGAGGTCATGGTTGTCTTGGAGGAGGCCATCCGAAAGAAGATCATAGATGAGGTGCCGGTCTGTCTGGACGGAATGATCTACGAGGCTACCGCCATTCATACCACATATCCCGAGTACCTCAATAACGATCTTCGGGATCTCATATTCCACAAAGGAATCAATCCCTTCCTGGCCCAGTGTTTTGTGAAGGTGGAGAGCCCCAAGCAGAGGACGGAGATAATTGAAGGGCCGCCCTGTGTGATACTGGCGACAAGCGGCATGCTCAACGGTGGGCCGGTTCTCGAGTATCTCAAGCGTCTGGGACCGGATGAGAAGAATACGCTGGTAATTGTAGGATACCAGGCAGAAGGAACTTTAGGACGGCGCATTCAGAAAGGATGGAAGGAATTGCCCCTCTCTGTAGAGGGCAAGACCCAGACGGTGAAGATTAACCTTGAGGTAACCACGGTGGACGGCTTTTCCGGGCACTCCGATCGTCAGCAGCTCATGGAATACATGCGCCGCCTCTATCCCAAGCCCGGCCGGGTCATCACCAACCACGGCGAAGAGGGCAACTGCCTCGATTTAGCCAGTTCCATTTACAAGAGGTACAGGATACCGACTATGGCGCCCATGAATCTGGAGACGGTAAGGCTGGTTTAAGAATGCTGGTCTTCAAAAGCTTTATCAAATTAGAGAGATAATACCAATGCGAGGTTCTTTGTGACGGGAAAGAGAACGCGGATCATCAACGATCCATCAGATCTGGTCCCATTGTTGCAGGCCTTCGGCTCCGATGTCCATAAGAAGATCTTTGACGAATTGAGTCGAGAATGGCATACTGAGCGTGAGCTGACAACGCTTATCGGCGACGAAGCCAGCGTTCACAGAAGTGTGGCACTACTGCGCAAAAGCGGCCTAATCGAGACCAAGTGGAGGGTCCCCGAGCCGGGAGCCAGTCCCGAGAAAGAGTATCATTCCACATACTCACGCGTGCAGGCCAGCTTCGGGGCTACCATGGAGGATCTTAGTGAGTTGATCAGCCTCACCTTCATGTCCGATGAGGAGCTACGTACCGTGATCGAGAAGCTGCAGACCATGGTCAATGGCGGCAATAATAGTCTATCCAACCTTTCTCGAGAGCTGGGACTCAGCCAGATATTTATTCGCGGCGTGGCCAAGAGAGCGGAGGGCCTCGCGGTGAGGGGTCAACGCATTGAGCCCTACGTTGAGGACTATTAATGGCGAGTGTGCTACAGAGCAAGCGGGAAAGCTCTCGTTTTCAGATTCTGGTGGAAATCGCCGCCCATCAGCCTAACCTTAGGCAAAAGGAGGTGGCTGAGAGTCTGGGCGTCACTCCCCAGGCCATATCCGAGTACATCAAGGAGCTGGTAGCGGATGGACTGGTGACCACGGATGGACGGATGCGCTATCGCATCACCAAAGAGGGAGTGGAGTGGCTGCTGGAGAGTGCTGCCGAGCTGAAGCGCTATGCACGGGTGGTGATGGAAGAGATCATCAGCCATGTCTCTGTCTGGGCGGCCATCGCGGAAGCTGATCTGGCGGAGGGCGAGCGGGTATCTCTGGAGATGCGCGGCGGCCTTCTCTATGCCAATAAGAAAGAAGGGATAGATGCGAGCGGAGTAGTCATTGCCGATACGCTGTCCGGAGAGGATGTAGGTGTATCAGACCTGCAGGGGCTGATAAGCCTTGATGAAGGAAAGATTATTCTCTGCAAGGTGCCGCGCGTGCAGAATGGAGGCTCAGGCAAGGTTGATTTGCCGGCGCTACAGGCTCAGCTGGCCAGAGTAAAGAATGTGGGCTGCCTTGGTATCGAGGCATTGGTGGCGCTGCGCAAAGTGGGGCGCGAGCCGGACATCATCTTCGGGGCCAAGGAGTTCGCAGTCGAGGCGGCATATCACGGCATCAGCTCAGTGATCGTCAGTGTGGATGAGCAGATTCCGGGGCTTCTTACCCGCCTGGAGTCAGAGGGCCTGAAGTACGAGCTTATTGACCTCACTTTGGGATAAATATTTTAAGAATGACTTTTCAGGTTCTGGCTCAGGCGGACCGCTCCCGCATACTATTACTGCCCCAGAGCGGCAGCAAGGTTCTTTTTGAGGGATATCTGCGTTTAAAGGATATGCCCCAGGGACCGAGGGTCTTCAAATTCCTGGTTAAAAAGGGTGATGAAGCCGAGAAATTTCTTCCTCCTGAGGACGCTTTGCGAATGCTGCGCAAAGCCAGTGCCATTTATCTTGCCCGGGGCGACGGCGCAATGGAAAAGAAGTTCATCGAGCTTTTGGCGTCCTACCAGCTAGGCTACCGATTCGTGCAGGTCTGCAACCACTGCCTGGGCCAGAGAAAAGTCACTTACGTCGAGCAGGATGCTATAACTTACAAGGGCAGGCGCATCTGCGAAAACTGCGCGGCGGCTGAGCTCTTGCGCGAAGCGGACTTCCGGGGCCTGGGCCGGGCTGCCAAGGCTCATCTGGCCAGGATCTTGAAGACCAGGAGGAGCCTGGACGATGTGGTTAGCCTGCTATCTTTGCAGAGGCTGGAGCCGGAGCTGACCCGTTTTGACACCATCCCCGCCAGCAAAGAGGAGCCTACACTGCCGCTGGAGTCCATTGCCCTGCCTAAGGATCTCTTGGAGCTACTCAAGAAGAGGCTGACCAGGCTTTTGCCTGTACAATCCAGGTCGGTGAAGGCGGGCCTTTTGGAAGGACGAAATCAACTGGTCGTCTCGGCCACGGCCACTGGTAAGAGCCTCATCGGTGAGATGGCAGGAGTCAAGAATCTGATGGAGAATAAGGGAAAGCTGCTCTTTTTGGTGCCGCTCGTGGCATTGGCCAATCAGAAGTTCGATCAGCTTGGCGCATACAGGGAATTGGGCTTTCAAACCTCCATCCGCGTCGGGGTCAGCCGCATCCGTTTGGGAAAGGGGCGCAATATTCCCCAGAGCATGAATGCCGACATTATTTCCGGAACTTACGAGGGCATAGACCAGGTGATTCGCACCAAGAAGAGTCTGGGGCGGGTGGGCACAGTCGTTATCGACGAGGTGCACATGCTGGAGGATGCCGAGCGGGGACACAGGCTGGCGGGCATGATCGCCCGGCTGAAGAATGCCGCCCCTAAAGCCCAGTTCATCTTCCTCTCCGCTACGGTAGGCAATCCTGCAGCGCTCGCCAAGCGCCTGGGCGCAACGCTGGTGGAGTATTCACTGCGACCGGTGCCTATCGAACGGCACCTCATCTTCACCTCCGGGCCGGAGAAGCGCAAGCTTCTGCGGGAGCTGTCCAAAGAGGCGCAGGCCCTGACTTCGTCCACCGGTTATCGTGGCCAGACCATTATCTTCACCAATTCCAGAAAGAACTGCTACAACCTGGCCGATGCCATTCCTGGTGCCTCCGCCTATCATGCGGGTCTACAGTACCCGGAGAGAAAGAAGGTCGAGGAGCTGTTCGGGGCAGGAAAGATTCATACCGTGGTCACCACCGCTGCCCTGGCGGCTGGCGTGGACTTTCCCGCCTCGCAGGTGGTCTTCGAATCTTTGGCCATGGGCATCGAGTGGCTCAATGTGCACGAGTTCAATCAGATGTTAGGCCGCGCTGGGCGGCCTGGCTATCACGACAAGGGCCTGGTTTACATTCTGGCCGAACCGGGCCGGCGCTTCTCTTCCAAGCGGAGTGAATCGGAGGACGAGATGGCCCTCGCTCTGCTGAACGGCCAGATGGAGGACGTGGCACCGGAATTTGAGGAATCGCAGCAACAAGAAGAGGTGCTGGCCAATGCCGTGGCAGCTCGCTCCCGAGCGGAATTGGAGAAGCTGCATGCGCTTACCGTGGGCCTGGATGACCTGAACAGCTCGCTCGCATCTCTAGAGAAGGCGGGGCTGGTGAAGGGCATCGTGCCCACCCGTTTAGGCGAAGCGGCAGCGGCTCATTTCCTGGCCCCGGAGCAGGCGGCCACCATTGTCAAGCTGCTCGGCAAGAGCAAGAGCCCCCTGGAGGTGGCGGTGGCTCTGGAAAGTTTTGAGGCCCTCTACCTCAAATTCGCAGAACGCATCTCCATCAAATTGCACATGCAAATCTCCCAGAGGGCGCTGCACGGCTCCTTTTTGGATCTGCTCAGTAGCTCCGACCTGCAGGAGCTGGATAACAAGCTGCAGAGGTACTGCATGGACTTCTCACGGGACTTTTTACGCTGCATCTGCAAGGAATCGCCCTACTGCGGCTGTGTCCAGAAGAGCATATCGCTGCGCATCCTGGATCTGCGGGCGGAAGGCAAGAGCCCGGATGGGATCATCGACTACTTCAGTGATCGATACGGGATGTACGCCTACCAGGGAGATCTAATCAACTGGCTGGACCAGATGGTGCGCTACCTGGAGGCCATCGAAGCGGTGGCACGGGTGCTGGGCAAGGAGGGGGCGGCCAAAGAGGCGGGCGAGAGGAAGAAGAGGGTGGAGGGGGAGTGAGGATATGGGTTCTCCTGCAAAAGATCGAGAGGAAACGCTATTTATAAGAATGCTTGGATCATCTAATATTTTTTAAGGATCGTTCAACAGATACAAATAATCGTGTAGACCTTAAAAAGGTGGCTGAAAACTGGGCCAGGAAATCTGTAAATGCATCGATGGGGTATTGCCTTCATATTGCTTGCTTTTATGGCGCAGAGCGCTTTGGTATATGGACAAACCGACCCATCTTATCTAAAGGGAGAAGAGTGGAAAGATGAGGCTGGGGCAAAGTTTACCACTCTCTATTTCACCCTTGGAGACAAGGAATGGCCAAATGCAGACCCATTTCGCATGGTCGTGATAGGGGACTCAATTGCATGGGGTTGTGGATTATACACAAAAGAGAAATATCATTATCTTGTAGCTGATTGGCTCCAGAAGACGCTTAAAAGACCAGTTGAAATAACGGTCCTTGCGCATACAGGTGCGACTATTATAAAGCCAACAAACACAGATGCAAGCAAGCATGCTTTCATTGATCCTGAACTAGGAAGTTGGGATCCTGTCCTGTTGGAACAAGCGAAACATATACCTAATCCTGGAGATGTAGATCTCATTTTGGTATCTGGTGGAATAAATGATGTCGGTGTTGATACACTTATTGTTCCAATAGATAATTCTTATACGATAAATGATCGTTGCCAAGATGTCAGAGATTCCATGAATATTCTACTTAGAGTATTATTAAATAAATGTGATAAATCTGTAATAATTGTAACCGATTATTATGCAGTAGTATCTAAAGATACCCCAAGCTCCTCCATAAACAAGTTCGCCGATTTTGTCAAGGAAAATGACCCTAACTGGTTACATAGGACATTTTCTTCTAAAATTAGCGATTCAGCAGATATAATATCCAATAACTGTGCGAAATTTTATAGTGAATCAATTAAGAGCTTAAGCGATTCAAAGGGTGGTGCCGTATATTCTGCAAATGAATATTCTCGCGCCAATTTTGGCAAAGATAGAGTCTACTTTGCAGCGGTTGATTTTCCCTCAGATAGGTCTTATGGCACTAGTAAATCCTTGCTATGGGAGCTGTTAGATACCGATAATGGTGGTAAGACTAACGACCATAAATACTACTACCGCGTTTCCTTATGCGAAAGAGTTTCATGTAATTGGGATGATAAAATTCAAGCGGTCGCTCATCCTAATGTAGAAGGAGATCAAAAATATTATTTTGCGATCCAAAAGATTATTGAACAAAGGTTATCTGACTTCGGGTCCAATTCCAACACAAACGATCAGCCGAGAAGCTTCGAGCCAGTCGAGGTGGAAGTGAAGGGTCCTCAGCCGATCACTCTCACTCTCTATGTCCATGACGGAAGTGCGGAAGGGCCGGTGCTCTCTGATGTGGAGGTGACCGGCCAGGATGCGGCAGGCAGCAGCTTCCAGCTGGTTATTGATAGCAATGGTTATGCTACTATTGAGGGGGGGCCAGGAACTTGGTCGTTTTCAGTTTCGGCATTTGGATACGAGACCAGTAGCTGGTCACAATCGATAGCATTAACCTGTACAAAACATGCGTTCCTTCAAAAAACGTTGGTGGTTACACCAACAGTTTTTGATGTATTTCATGCTTCTATCTGGACTGTGAGTGAGACAGGTCCCACAGGTAATTGTCCCGGGACGTGGACACGACGTCCAGGAACTGACATATTTGATGCATCCTGGTCTTGTGAAGGAGGCGTTACGGATGTTATCGATATCACATCGGTTGAGGGAAATAGGATTGTCCTACATCGACGTGGAATTAATGGAGATTATACAGGAACAATTTCACCTGACGGCACAAGTATTTCAGGAACTGGTTCATGGTTTAGCCCTGGCACGAAATGGTTAGTATCTATTCCCAAGGCAGTAACTATCACACCGACAAGCTTTGCAGTAATTCATGCTTCTATCTGGACCGTGCAAGAGATAGGTCCTATGGGTAATTGTCCTGGGACGTGGACACGACGTCCAGGAACTGACACATTTGATGCATCCTGGTCTTGTGAAGGAGGCGTTACGGATGTTATCGATATCACATCGGTTGAAGGAAATAAGATTGTCCTACATCGACGTGGAATTAATGGAGATTATACAGGAACAATTTCACCTGACGGCACAAGTATTTCAGGAACTGGTTCATGGTTTAGCCCTGGCACGAAATGGTTAGTATCTGTTCCCACGTAGATAGCAGCTCTAATTACGGTAGCATAGGCTCTCAATGGATCCCACATTCAGCACGTTGACTCACTTCCGACTGACAGGACCTGCTCATTCGGGTCTAGAGCCTCTGACTACCCAGAGGATCTTGGTCGCCTCCTTTGTCATTTCGTTTTTCCAATGGACTTCACGAAGTGGATGTATTCTTTGGCCTTTATCCCGGAGCTTTCCAGGGCTTCTATAGTCCTGGGATCGCAAAGTAGCCTATCCAGTATCTGAGGAGTTGACTCATATGCCTTATCATGATCATCGAAGTTTATTAATAATACTACATCTTTGATAATCGCATAGATAATAACAAATGGATCAATATGTTCACTGCGAAGCCCCCTGAGGGCGTGACGTTTGGGCTCTCCGATTTCCGGATTGATGCTGATCTCCTGGAGCTTCCTGATAACTCGCTCTTTTAATAATCCATCTTTTTTAGTTAGCTTTTTAAATTTTTTATCAAAATAGTACGTTGTTATGGTCTGGAAAGCCATGGCAATCTAAAGGTTTCGGAAATGCTCTGCCAGCTCATCAGCATTCTTGAGGCGGGTAAATCGTCCTTCTTTGAAGTCCCTGAGTCCTTTGATAATACCCGTGGCAATGTCATCATCTTCGAGATTGGCCCGAGTGGATTTCCTCTCAGGAGCTTTCACGACAGCAGGCATAGTATCCAATCTTACGCCTTAGGCTATAAGGATTTCGAAAAGATGACGACCTGTTACCGGCACATGTGACCTAAATCCCGCCAACCTTGCCGCAAAGGTGGCCGGCTCCCGCCCGCGGGCTGTTTGCCGCCTGGTCGATGGGCTGTCCAAGGCCGAACGCCACGCGCGTGCCTGCGCTGATTAAGTCAGGATACGATCGTTTTTTACATCTGGCAAAAAGCCTTTGTGCGTCCTTTGTGAGCTTCGTGATCTTTGTGGTTATATTTATATTTGTTTATTATAATTATAAATAAATGCCATTGTATTAGCACTGTAGCAGAAAGCTGCATTGCATATCTTCAGTGCTACCTGACCCACAGTCCCACAGGCCTCCCGCGCCCCCGAGCACGAGCGTACGCGCACGCGAGCGGGCCCGGCCGGGCGTGCTGGAGGTGCAGATCCCGCGATTGATTTTTCATTTCGTTTTTCCAATGGACTTCACGAAGTGAATGTATTCTTCGGCCTTGATCCCGGCGCTTTCCAGGGCTTCAATTGTCCTGGGATCGCAAAGTAGCCTATCCAGTATCTGAGGAGTTGAATCATATGCCTTATCATGATTATCAAAGTTTATTAATAAAACAACATCTTTGATAATACTATAAATAATAACAAATGGATCGATATGTTCACTACGAAGCCCCCTGAGGGCGTGACGTTTGGGCTCTCCAATTTCTGGATTGAGGCTGATCTCCTGAAGCTTCCTGATAACTCGCTCTTTTAATAATCCATCTTTTTTAGTCAGCTTTTTAAATTTTTTATCAAAATAGTATGTTGCTATGGTCTGGAAAGCCATGGCAATCTAAAGGTTTCGGAAATGCTCTGCCAGCTCATCAGCATTTTTAAGGCGGGTAAAACGTCCCTCTTTGAAGTCCCGGAGCCCTTTGATAATGCCCGTAGCAATGTCATCTTCTTCGGGATTGGCCCGAGTGGATTTCCTCTCAGGAGCTTTCACAAAAGCAGCCATGATATTCAATCTTACGCCTTAGGCTATAAGGATTTCGAAAGATGAAAGATGATGTGTAGTCCCGAATGTTTGGACTTTATATACTCCTGCCTGCAAATTACATTCTTTATAAACCATTTAATTCAGTCTCCATTCGATTCAGGAACATTCCCAATTTGCACCCTTCCGGCAGCCTTGACCAGAATGCGATATCTGGCGTCTGTAGATACCATTTTGTATCAAGGGGCTCATGGAATCTAACTGTATTATACCAATTCATGAAATTGTCAAAATTCTCAAACCTAAACCTGTTATGTTCGTAAGTATCGTTCCATTTTTCCAGTTTTCCATTGGTCTGAGGATGCTTGACGCGAGCTTTGATGTGCTTGATCTTATTCACCTCAAGAAAGTCTTCAAATCTGCTATCTGCATCGCCATTCTTGTCCCGCTTGTTGGCATAGAATTGTGTCCCTCGATCGGTCAACACTTCCCGAATACCTGTCAGCCAGCCAAATCTGCCCATGGCTTCTTTGAGGAGCTGTAAGGCGTTATCTGTTGTTTCGGCATCGAACTCCCCTCCCGCGAGAATGCGCCGCGAACTATCATCAAGGACCACGCAGACGAACACCTTTTTCCCGTCGTGAATGCTGGTGTGCCAATCCAGATGCACCATGGACAGGCTGTGCTTGCGTTCAAACCGAATCCAGGGTTTTCTGCGCTTCGATTTGTTGCGGTTCAAATTGGCCAATCCATGAGATAGCAGTTCCTTATGAATGGCATTATGCGGGATATGCTTTCCATGCGTGAAATCAATGATTCTTTCCAGCCGTCTTGCGCCCAAATTTTGCTCTTTGTGGACTTCAAGTATCAGCTTAACTGACTCTTCATCCAATGTCTTTTTCTTTCTTCCAAATTTTTTAATGTTTAGCGGCATCTTGGTTTTCGTCCAGTGCATCCAGACACGCTTCACAGAGGACGGACTCAACTTCATATCCTCCGCGATTCTTTTGGTGCTCTCGCTTCTCTTTTTGGCCCGAATGATATATCTGATCTTCCTATCTGTTAGCTTTACGACTTTATTCTTCTTTCCCATGCCACATTGATGGGTATATAAAGTCAAGGGTTTCGGGACTACACAAAAGATGAAAGATGACGACCAGTTACTGACGCATGTTACCTGTCTTGAGACAGCGCTCACCGTTGACAATGATCACGCCCATTTTGATCGCCCTTCCAAAATCCCGACGACCTTGCAGCAGTGCGACCGGCTCCCGCCCGCGGGCCTGGGGCTGCCCAGGGCCGGACGCCACGCACGCGAGCGGGCCCGGCCGGGCGGGCAGCCGGACGAGATGCAAAGGCAAAGCAAGAATTCATCTCTACTCAAGGAGTCGTTCGATCGCCTCAGAGATGCTCCAGACCTCAATTGGCCCTTCTTCACTTATGCGTCTGAAATGGGCATCATTGGTGATCAAAATTGCTCCGGTGTGCAGGCAGGTTGCAGCATGAACGATATCTGCACTTTCGCTGGGTGGAAAGAAAGGCTTGCATGACAGGATGTCCTCTTCAGACTGCTCTATTATTACCATCTTGCCAAGAAGGATTGCCAGGAACGCATCGGCTTCGAACTTTATTGCATATTTCTCGTATTCCGAGACGAGGATGTCGTCAGCGACCAGCTCCCATGAACCGTCCAAGAGCCTCAAGAATAGCTCCGTGCTCTTCGTGTTTCCACGTTTTACAGCAGCAATGAACAGGTTCGTATCAATTAAGAACCTTGTACTTTTGCCGGGCAAGCTTATTGGCCTCTTCTTCGATCTCAGCTTCGAACTTATCCAGATCAACGTTTTTGGCTTTTTCGATTATCTCATCCAGCAAGGATTTCAAATCGATTTTTTTCAGCACAATGGCATCAGGTCCCAGTTCGTCCACTGCGAACTCGTCGCCGGGATTTATGCCTAGCCTGCGGCGGAGATCATTGGGAAGAACCACTCTTCCTTTATCATCAACTTTCGTGAACGGCATAGATTATCAATCCCACTAATGGGAGTATTCATGTTTAAGCTTTTGGATAGAGCTGTTTGCTTCTCATGATTAGCGGTTCGTCATCGTCCTTCAATGCAAGGGGGCAGTGATGCCCGACTGATCAAGATCACCCCGTCTAAATTCCGGCGAGGCTGCGGCGGGCGATTGGCTTCTGCCAGCAGGCCTGGGACCGCCTGGCCGGTGGGCTGCCCAGGGCCGGACGCCACGTGCGAGCAGGCCCGGTCGGGCGTGCTGTAGGTGCCGATCCCGTGATTGATTTTTCATTTCGTTTTTCCAATGGACTTCACGAAGTGGATGTATTCTTCGGCCTTGATCCCGGCGCTTTCCAGGGCTTCAATTGTCCTGGGATCGCAAAGTAGCCTATCCAGTATCTGAGGTGTTGAATCATATGCTTTATCATGATTATCAAAGTTTATTAATAAAACAACATCTTTGATAATTGCATAGATAATAACAAATGGATCAATATGTTCACTGCGAAGCCCCCTGAGGGCGTGACGTTTGGGCTCTCCGATTTCCGGATTGATGCTGATCTCCTGGAGCTTCCTGATAACTCGCTCTTTTAATAATCCATCTTTTTTAGTCAACTTTTTAAATTTTTTATCAAAATAGTACGTTGTTATGGTCTGGAAAGCCATGGCAATCTAAAGGTTTCGGAAATGCTCTGCCAGCTCATCAGCATTCTTGAGGCGGGTAAATCGTCCTTCTTTAAAGTCCTCGAGTCCTTTGATAATGCCCGTGGCAATGTCATCTTCTTCGAGATTGGCCCGAGTGGATTTCCTCTCAGGAGCTTTCACAACAGCAGGCATAGTATCCGATCTTACGCCTTAGGCTATAAGGATTTCGAAAAGATGACGACCTGTTACCAGCACATGTGAACTAAATCCCGGCGACCTTGCAGCATGGCGACCGGCTCCCGCCCGCGGGCCTGGGGCCGCCTGGCCGTGAGGCTGCCCAGGGCCGTGCCGCCACGCGCACGCAAGCGGGCCCGGTCGGGCGGGCAGGAGGAAGTGGGTTTCTTATGGCTGTCGTCATGCCGGAAAGAAAGGTTAAATCCTAACAGTACGCATATGTCTCTTGACATGTTCGCCGAATACATTGCTGCCGCCCTGGAGCGAGCTAAATATGAAATAATCGATGACCCTGAGCCGTATTATGCCTCAGTTCCCGGGCTGCCGGGAGTGTGGGCCACCGGCAAGACCTTTGAAGAATGCCGCAGGGAGCTTATCAGCACAATTGAAGGATGGATAGTACTGGGCCTCCGGATGGGGCATCCCATCCCATCGATCGATGGCCACGCAATATTTGTGTCCCTGGAGCCGGTGGCGGTTGTCGAGTAAACTGGTTCCAGTATCCAGACGCGAGCTGATCCGGCGGCTGGGTGATCTGGGGTTCAATGGACCATTCACCGGCACTGACCACGAATTTATGACAAAGGGAGCTGTGCGTGTCAAACTGCCAAATCAGCACCATGGACAGGATATCGGCGCGGATCTCCTGGTCAGAATTTTAAGGGATTCGGTAATCAGCCGCGATGAATGGTTCAGAGTGGCCTGAAGTGGCAAAGGCTGTTGATGGCGGGCTTTTCGTCCTGGCAGAAGCGGCTTGCTTAGAATCCCGGTCGACCTTGCAGCATGGCAACCGGCTCCCGCCCGCAGGCCTGGGGCCACATGCCACGTGGCTGCCCGGGGCCGGACGCCACGCGCACGCGGGCGGGCCCAGTCGGGCATGCGGCAGAGAGCGTGTTTGGCTGTAGGATGCTCGACAGGTCAACAGGAGGCAAGTGCAGTCAATAGTTGCGATAGATTGTGCTCCGATCGCCAACGTCAATAACGTAGATGGCAAGAACCTCTTCATTGACGCTCAAAATAATACGGCAATCTCCAACTCGATATGAGTAAATGGGAACCCCAAATGAACCTTTTAACTTTTTTATATAACGTTTGGGATCGTCAACTCGAGATAGAGCTTCAATGGACTCGACGACACGTTTTGCTATTCCCTTTGGTATCTTCTGGAGAGCTTTCCCGGCTCCAGGGGAGTAGAGCACATGGAACATCAGGATGACTCCAGCATCATCCGAATCTCCTGGCTGGTTAAATATCGGCCTTCTTTGAGATCATTCAAAGCCTCCGCTATCCTTTCTTGGGTTTCCTGATCCAAAGGCTCTTCCTCAAGGGCAATGCCAGCAAGACGGTCAATTACGTCGCTGTAGCTCTCTTCCGGGTGGAGCTTGAGATGATCCAGCCTAGCCTTGACCTTAGGATTTATCTCAACCAGCAATGAAGCAGTTGACATATTACTAACATTCGTCTTCAAGGTTAAAAATGTAGTGAAATTTTTGCTGAAGGCCAAGAAGGAGCAGGAAGATCTCTGTCGCCCCTGCCTGGAATCCCGGCGACCCTGCCGCATGGCGACCGGCTCCCGCCCGCGGGCCTGTTGCCGCCTGGCCGAAAGGCTGCCCAGGGCCGACCGCCACGCGCGCGTGCCTGCGTCCGGATCAAGCCCGGATGCGATCATTTTTTTGCGTCAGGCAAAAAAGCCTTTGTGCGTCCTTTGTGAGCTTTGTGATCTTTGTGGTTAGATCTATGTTTGTTTTATTATAATTATATTAATAAAATGCCATTATATTAGCACTGTAGCAGAAGCTGCATCGCATATCTTCAGTGCTACCTGACCCACAGTCCCACAGGCCTCCCGCGCCCCGAGCACGAGTGCACGTGCGCGCGAGCGGGCCCAGCTGGGCGTGCAGCCGCGACCACTTCCTCCGCCCAGAGGAGATGGAGCTGATAGTCAGGGTGCTTGAAAACAGGATCCAGAAATGCGATTAAAGTAGATCCAGCAGCTCTTCGAGGCTTATATCGGCATCATTCAAAATTGCGTGCAATGTGCCTTTGCGAAAGTCTTTGCTGGGGTGCTAATACAGGGAGTTTAGGCATGGGCTTCAACGGATACTGTGTACTCCAATACATCGTTATCTGTTGGCACTTTTTTCCCCAAATCTATCAAAGTTTCAATATAGCCTTCTATCGCCTCTTTGGCCATGGAAATGGCTTCCTCGACAGTCTCACCAAAGGTAACACATCCAGCCAAGGCAGGCACTATCACAGTATAGCCGCCTTCCTCTTCTTTTTCGAGCCTGATTCGGTAATTCAGAGTCCTCATTAAAACATCATATGCTGTTTTGCTTATTCAACTTTTAGGCTCCGATTTGGGATTTATAGTCCCATGGGTATCGCCAAAGGCGGGGAGGCTTTCTGTTCCGAAGTCAGGCTCCTCTACCTGCAGATTCCCCGCTCCTCTTGATCTAGCCCCACAGGCCTCCCGCGCCCCGAGTACGAGCGTACGCACACGCGAGCGAGCCCGGCCCTCTTACCAGGTGCCAGCTAATGCATTTGTCGGCGACCTGTCACGATCCTAAATAAGAGTTAAATCCTTTCAGTGCAAATGAATCATTGCTATGTTCGCAGAATACGTTCAAGCGGCTTTGAGGCACGCCAAATATGAGGTCCTGGAAGACGATACCTACATGGCCACCGTAGATGGTTTCCGTGGCGTCATTGCTGTTGGAGACACAATTGAAGAATGCAGAGACGACCTCATAGGCGTCATCGAAGGCTGGGTGGCATTGGGTCTGCGCCTTGGACACACCATCCCAGCGATCGACGGCCACAACATAAACGTTTCATTGGAGCCGGTGCCGGTTGTCGAATAAGCTCGTACCCGTCTCCAGACGTGAACTCGTCCGGAGATTAGGGGATTTGGGATTTCACGGACCCTGTGCCGGTTCTGACCACGATTTTATGGTTAAAAGCGACATTCGAGTTACAATCCCCAATACGCATCAAGGAAAAGAAATTGGGGTTAGGCTTCTGACACAGGTCCTAAATGAGGCTGGGATCGGAAGAAGGGATTGACTCCAAGCGGCCTGAAATTGCGAAGGCTGCATAGCTTTACTGATGATGGCAGGCTTCGCAAGGACTGCATCCTCCGGTGATGATGGCGATAACACCGGAGCGATCAAGGTCGCACCCGCCCAGAATCCCGGCGACCTTGCAGCATGGCGACCGGCTCCCGCCCGCCGGCCTGGGGCCACGTGCCAAGAAGCTGCCCAGGGCCGACCGCCGCCCACCCGCATGCGAGCGGGCCCGGCCGGGCGGGCAGCCGGACGAGATGCAAAGGCAAAGCAAGAATTCATCTCTACTCAAGGACTCGTTCGATCGCCTCTGAGATGCTCCAGACCTCAACCAGTCCTTCTTCACTTATGCGCCTGAAATGGGCATCATTGGTGATCAAAATAGCACCGGTATGCAGGCAGGTTGCAGCATGAACGATATCTGCGCTTTCGCGGGATGGAAATAAAGGCTTGCATGACAGGATGTCCTCTTCAGACTGCTCTATTATTACCAGCTTGCCCAGAAGGATTGCCAGGAACGCATCGGCTTCGAACTTTTTTGCATATTTCTCGTATTCCGAGACGAGGATGTCGTCAGCGACCAGCTCCCATGAACTGTCCAGGAGCCTCAAGAATAGCTCCGTGCTCTTCGTGTTTCCACGTTTTACAGCAGCAATGAACAGGTTCGTATCAATTAAGAACCTTGTACTTTTGCCGGGCAAGCTTATTGGCCTCTTCTTCGATCTCAGCTTCGAACTTATCCAGATCAACGTTTTTGGCTTTTTCGATTATCTCATCCAGCAAGGATTTCAAATCGATTTTTTTCAGCACAATGGCATCAGGTCCCAGTTCGTCCACTGCGAACTCGTCGCCGGGATTTATGCCTAGCCTGCGGCGGAGATCATTGGGAAGAACCACTCTTCCTTTATCATCAACTTTCGTGAACGGCATAGATTATCAATCCCACTAATGGGAGTATTCATGTTTAAGCTTTTGGATAGAACGGTTTGCTTCTCATGATTTGCGGTTCGTCATCGTCCTTCAATGAAAGGGAGCAGTGATGCCCGACTGATTAAGATCACTCCACCTAAACCCTGGCGACCCTGCCGCAAGGCGACCGGCTCCCGCCCGCGGGCCTGTTGCCGCCTGGCCGATGGGCTGCCCGGGGCCACGGCCCGAGCCCGCAAGCGAGACCGCCTGTGCGGACGGTGCCGATTGAAAATTGTCAAAACAGCCGCGATATTCTTCTAAACCTCGACGAAGTCCGACAGTCTCATCTGTCCTCTTAGCCCAGATTCCATGATCCTCCTGAAGTTCTCCACCAGAACCTTTTGTCTCTGCCTGATGATTAGTTCCACAATGACTGCTACCATTTTCGCATATCTCTCTTCATTGCCGTGCTTGAGAGCCAGGAGATACTCGGCTCGGTCCTTGCCTAAGAATAGCAGTTTCGGGTAAGGCGGCTTGCTTCTCATGAGCAGATAGTTGAACAGCTCCCGGCCCACCCGTCCATTGCCATCGGTGAAGGGATGAATCATCTCGAAATGGTAGTGAAAGAGCACTGCCTCTTCAAAGGGATGGGCTCCGGCACCCACATTATCATAATAATCGCTAATTATCTTTTCCAGCTCGTCCTCAATCTCAAACGAGGGCGTAAGTGCCTGGTCACAACCGCTTATGCCGATAAGATCGGTACGACGGAAAGAGCCTGCCGATTCGTGGTCGATATTGTTCATGATCAAAGAGTGCAAGTTTTTGATGTAGCGAAGACTAAGCCGACAAATATATCGATTCCTATAATCTATGACCCTTCGGAAGTTCTGGACCTCGTTGATCTCTCGCAGGCTCTTTTCTTCGGGCAGAAGACCACCATAAAGAAGGTCGCGGGTATCTCCTAAAGTTAAGGTGTTCCCCTCAATGGCTGTTGTGCCCTGCACATAATTTATCTCGAATTCTTCTTCGTACTTTCTCTTTTCATCAGTTGTTAGAATCTCAGTGAAGGCTTTGTAGGTGTAACGCATCAGTTCCAGACGCTCTGACATCCCTTCACCGAGATATCTGGAGGAGTATCTGGCACAGCTCAGGCGCGAGGCCTTCTCCACTGCGTTAGTCTCGATCTCCAGCGCCAGACTTATACTCAGGCTTTTCAGTTCTCCTGGCAAAAGAGCAGAGCTTCCAATATACTTTCTGACCTTGGCGTTTTTCTTGCCTATTTTTATGTCTTTGACCAGATAGTATTTCTCTGCGCCATCTTTGCAGATCTGTCTTTCCAGGCGATAATTGCTTTGCAGCACAGAATAGGTATATGATTTATACCTTTATGAATTTTTCCTAAAAAAAGTCGTCATCTGGCGTTTCGGCCTGGCATTAGTGCATTGCTCAGAATCCCGACGACCTTGCAGAGGTCTATGGAATCCTAAGGCAACTACTATTCCTAAATTCTGCAAATAGCAAAGTATCAGTTCAGTTAGTTTCGCCTATGTGAGAATATCAGTCGTGTATGCCAAAGGTCTCCCTGGCCAGCACTCTTAGCCTCTCCAGGATATCCCTGGCCCGCTGCACACTGTCGCACGGGGAGAGGTCCTTGGGATTGCAGGAGGCCAGGAGATCCATGGCTCTGTCAGCCAGCCGAGAGAATCCTCTGTCTTCCAGCCTCTCCAGTAGCAGGGCAGTGCGACGGTTAAACTCCCTGCACTCAGAGGATTGAGTTAGCTTCTCGTGCGTATTGCAGAGCGCCTCGATCTCCTGCAAGATCTCTGTACGTTCCTGCTCATCCCAGGTCATCGCCAATGCACAATGCATTGAAGGATTTTAATGTAACCAGTCTCCCGGATATTACTCGAAACCCCGGATACAGAACAATCAAAACGCTGATCTATTACGACGAGTATTATGACGTAGATGGCATCAAGTGCGACATATCAGGATAAGAAAAAGGTTCTCTTTCTCTGCACCCACAACTCCGCTCGCTCCCAGATGGCGGAGGGCCTCTTGCGGGCCATGTACGGTGATCGATACGAGGCTTACAGCGCCGGCGTTGTCGCCACTTCTGTCGATCCTCGCGCTGTGCGGGCTATGTTGGAAATAGGTATTGATATCTCTGGTCAGCGCTCCAAATCGTCCCAGGAATTTCAGGATACGATATTCGACCTGGCGGTCACAGTTTGCGACCGGGCCAAACAGGCCTGCCCCATCTGTAGCACACAGCTCGAACTTCCCAGCAAGAATCCCAGAGCAAGAGTGGTCATTCACAAAAGCTTTGCGGACCCTGCCGCTGCTAGCGGAGCGGAGGAGGAGCAGCTTGAGGCATTCCGGCAGGTCAGAAACGGGATTAAAGACTGGATCACCCAGACCTTCGGGAGATAATCCCAGGGGCAGGGTCCCTGGCTATCTCAGTTGGCTGGTATTTCGCATATCTCACGTTACCTTGACCTCAAGTACGTCCGGGAAGGTCTTGGAGGAACCAGACTCCAATGCGGCTATGCTCACTTTATAAACCCCTGGGGCGACCTTGGCATTCCAGATCCCTACAAATTTGTATCCAGAGGTGCGCAGTAGGCTTGTACTTGCTACCTCGGAGCCATCGGGGCCGTTTACGATGGCGGTGCAGCGCAGGGCCCTATCCGCAGTCTGCGCTGCGGTGCTGGACTGCGATGTCTTGCCGGAGGAGCTTAGTTGAATTGTCCCTGATTTGTTTCCAGAGGCACCAGATGTGCCCAAAGCGAACCCCTCAAATCCGCAGGTGGCGCATCCCTTGATTGTTAGCTTGGCCTCTCCACCTGAGGAATTGCCTGCAGTAGCCATCGGTTTCTCCTGGAAGGATGCCGTAATGGTCGTAGTCGAGCCAGACCTCACTGGGTTGGGCTTGGCCTGCACATCTGCCAGCTCGAAGTTGAATTTGGGCTGATTTTCCAGCCAGTCTCGCCAGGAGTAGAGCCTGGCATCGTAGCCAGAGAGCGTCAGCGCAAACCAGACCAGGGAGGCCTCGACGCCTACGTTGGTGTAGACCACGATCGGTCGATCCTTCACAAGTCCTGCAAAGACCGTTTGCAGATCCTCCTCTGGCGTTATACTCTCATTAACCAGCACTTTCTCGTAAGGAATGTTTACGGCTCCGGTAATAGAGCCTATGCCGTAGTCTCTGGCCGGCCTGGCATCCACGATCTGGGCCCTGCCATTGACGACAAATTCATAGGTGGCGAGAAGACTCGGCATAAGACGGGGAACATATTCAGTCTTTTGTCTTGTGGCCGACTTATTGCTGATATTTCGCCCGGCTGCTGCCCAGTCATCGATGCTGCCGTCCAAGACTTTAACTTTGTCGTGCCCCAGATACTTGAGCAGCCAGTAGGAGAAGATCGCCGGGGATGGCCCGCCGCCGCAGGGAAGACACTCGCCCGCGATAACCAGGGAATCGTTTTGGGAAATTCCCGCATCTTCCAGCAACGTGGCTATCTCCGCCACGGACTTGAGCTGACCACCTTCGCCCATAAAGCCCTCGTAGTTGATATTGACTGCCCCTTCCATGTACTTGGTAGCGCTGGGGCTGATGTCGAGCACAATGTCTTTTGTGGAGACATTCTCGGGGGAGACAAGCACCTTCGTAAACTTGCCCGTATCCGTGCCAGCCAGGACGGGCGAAGTCAAGACCAATCCACACAAAAGGATGGAAATGATCACGTAAATGATCATCGTCTTGGCTGTGGAGAATCCCTTGCTCGCTTCTATGCAGGGATTTGAAACAAGATGTCGTAATGTCATTTTTTCTCCAAATCTTTTCCGCTCCTAATCGGCGGCATCAACCTTTAGATCTTGATTTGTCATCCAGTCCCGGTAATTGTAGAGCCTGGCATCATAGCCCATCATTTTAAGGGCGAACCAGACTACAGAGGCTTTCATGCCAGTGTTGGTGAAAACTACTACCGGCAGGTCCTTATCCAGCGTCATGAAAACCTTACTCAATTGGTCCTCGCCCTTGATCTTTTTTCCATTCAGCACGCTGGCATAAGGTATGCTGATTGATCCCGGTATGCTGCCGGACCCAAAATCCTGCAGGGTTCTGGCGTCAACAATCTGCGCCTGTTTGTTCTTTACGAACTGATAAGTGGCCGTGAAATTTGTCGTTTCTGCTGGGGTATAGATTTTGTCGGGGAGTATCCTGGCGTCTTTCGTGATGGCCCGTCCCGATGCGGCCCAATCTTCGGCCGTGCCATCCAGGACCAATACATTCTCATGACCAAGCCCCTTCATAATCCAATAGACATAAGTCGCCACAGATGGCCCTCCCCCGCAAGGCAGGCATTCGCCGTAGATCACAACAGAATCCTCACGAGAAATTCCAGCCTCCCCAAGGATCTGTGAGATTTCAGGCACGCTCTTCAAAACTCCCGCTTGCACATCGAACTCCATGTAAGGTATGACCACGGAGCCTGCTATATGAGTGCTGGAGTTCTCGCTCACGTCCAGCAGAATATCCGCATTTGTGACCGCATCCAATGGTGCAAGAATCGCTTTAGCCTCATCGCTTCGCACTATGCTGGCTGGATCTTCAGCCGCCTTTGCAGGAGTGACATTCTGAACTTTCTGAGCAGCCTTGGGTGCATCAGTCGTCTCAATGGTCTCAGATGTCTTTTTTTCTTCATCATCAAGGCCGGAAGCGCTCATGTTCCATCGCATCGTTCTCGACTTCTCCGGCCACTTGGCTGCGGTCTGTGCCTGGCTGTCGGTGGGTTTTCCAATCTCATCCAGCTTGGCCATGGGGTCCCAGCCGCCGTCGTCGCAAGCACCCCCCAGGGAAGCACATTCAGCTCCGGCGTATGCACTCTGTGATAGGGCCATTACCGCCAATAACCCCCCACAAATTATACAGATCAGCATCAGCTTTGATTTTAGTAAATTCATCATATTTCACCAGGATCATTTACTCAGTGTAATCATAAACCTTAGCTCCACGATTCAAGCATGAATTCGGTTCAGGCGGCTTGCAGCCCAGCTCCTCTTTGACCTTTTCAACAACTATAAGGCAATCCTTTTTATCGAATGCGATCTCATGGGATTTTTCAATTCCAAGTTCCGTCACAATTATCTGAATGGCCGGCTCAATCTCGGCATGCTGCAAAGTTTTGGCGGCACACTGCACCGGACAGCCGTCTATGGCCACCATTAAGCCTGCCTCCTTTGCCGATTTGACCATTCCTTTGATGTGTGCTCCGACCCCTGCCAGGCAGAAGAATTCGGCCACCTTCTGCGCAGCCAGCTGTATTGCCGCCTGGTTTGCGATCTGTCCCACATTTGAGGCTCCACTACAGGCCACAACCCGCACATCCGAAGAGCCGCACATACACTTCTTCTTCTCTTCCATGAATTGCCTTCTTATTTCTTGAGCATTCTCTTGATCTCTTCCACTGTAGCAGTTCTGCCCATCATAACGGACTTTCCATCGATGTACAGGGCGGGTGTCATCATAACTCCTCTGTCCATGATCTCCTGGATGCTGTCCACCTTGACAACTTCTGCCTGAATGCCCAGTTCCTGGACTGCTTTCTCTACGTTCTTTGTCAAGCTCTTGCACTTGGCACAGCCTGTTCCTAAGACTTCTATCTTCACCATTTCATTCACCACTTATCGAATAAACTTGAGTTCTTTCTTTTTAGCCTAAATCAGTTGCCAGTAGATGAGCGGAGCCAGAGATAATAGCGTGATTCCCGTTATCAACCGGATGGCAACTCTGTGTTTGTTCCGGAAATTATCCACTTGCTCTGGACTCATACCTAATGCCATGATTCCTCCCAGAAGCAGCACTGGAAGTGCTATGCCCAGGTTATAAATCATCAGATAAACTAGCCCGGACGAGGCAAATCCATGGCTGGAGATTATGCCGATGATAGCGATGTAGACCCCACCCACACAGGGGGCCCTTACCAGCGAGAAGAGCGCTCCTAAGAGGAAATAGGAGCTGAGCCTCCGGCTGACAATGACACTATTGACATATTTCTTAGTCCAATCCGTGCGGAAGAGGGACGTGCCTCCACTATGCAGCCTTCTCGCGTCCTCCAACTGCATTACTCCCAAAGATAATAGGACAATTGCCAGGACAAAGCGAAACATACCGGCAGTGGACTTTTCCTGTAGAACGCTAAATAGGCCCACTCCAAAAAAAATGTAGACCACGAATGTACCCAAGGAAAAGAAGGCCACCATAGTCAGGATATCTCTTCTCTGGCCCGTACTTGCCATCATTGAGCTTGCCAGAAATGCTAGTATGGCCAGAAGACAGGGGTTGAAGCCCGCTAAAAGGCCAGCTGCAAAGACGATAGCCATGGACGATATGGTAAGATCTTTGAGAGCATTTTCAGAAGCACATCCCGGAGAGGTAATTATGGTGATCTGAGAGTTATCACTGGCGAAAGCAGGCGATAAAGCCATGACTAAGGCTACTATCAGCAAAATTGCTGTGATGCTATATCTGGCGGCCTTCGTTCTAGTCTTCACCGATGGATGTGTCATGGTAATTAAAGTTGCAAAATTATGAGACAATTGCTCCGTAGAGCATACCAATGAGAGTGGAGGCTATCACGACCAGGCTGAAGTAAACAGCACCTTTCTTTGGGCCTATGATTCTCGTGATCACTATCATGCTTGGCAGGGAGAGCGACGGCCCGGCCAGGAGCAGAGAAAGCGCCGGACCTGCCGCAGTTATTCCTGTGCTGTAACCGAACAGCGTCCCTACTATTGGTACCTCCAGCAGGGTCGGCATATAGAGCAAGGCCCCGATAATAGAGGCTGTAAAGCACGATAGGAAGCTGTTCGAGCCTAATAGGGTCCGAAGCAGCTCGGTGGGCATAAAGTAACCAATAATGCCCGTTATGAAGGTTCCAATCACCAGTAGGGGAAAGATCTTCTTGGTCAGAGACCATGTCTCGGCAAAGAAGGCGCTCTTCTCTTCGGAGGAGAAATATCTTGTCAGGACATAAGCAGCAGCCACTATGAATGCTGCTACGGTCGTCCATTTAATCGAGAAGTCTAATTTAGAGGTGGCAGATAGCAGCACACCAATTAGGAGCGCAATGAATAATACAGATATGCGCTCTGTTTGGCCACCTTGGGGCTCGGTCGTTGCTTGGACAGCTTGAGCTGGTGCATTTTTTGCTGGTATCGCGCACTTCTTACGACCTCTCTCGAATATGGCAGCCATGATCAGGCCGATGATAACCGCCATAGATACTGCTGCTACCGCCCTGGCAATTCCCAGATCCAATCCAAGAACTCTGGCAGTGAGAACTATGGCCAGGAGATTTATGGCAGGTCCTGAGAAAAGGAAAGCGGTGGCTGGACCTATCCCTGCACCCTTCTTTTCGATTCCTGCGAACATGGGCAGGATGGTGCAGCTACAGACCGCCAGTATTGTTCCGGATGTAGCTGCTACGCTGTAGCATAGCCACTTGGGAGCATCTGCCCCAAAGTATTTCAGCACCATTTCCGTTTTGAGGAGGGCGGCTATGGCCCCCGCTATAAAAAATGCTGGTATCAGACAGGTTAAAACGTGTGCTGATAAATATTCCAGCAATGTTTGCAGTCCTGCTTGCAGGGCCGCCATGATGGTGTATGTAACCGTAAACTCAGCTCCTGTTGTTCAATGATTTCTCCAAAATTTTTCCGGCCTCTGCAAGCTGTGATATCTGCGTTAAGGCCAGGGAATCTACCATGCGAATTATTTCGAATACCTGTGGGTCTTTTATGCAGTAGACTGTCCTTTTGCCGTCTACCTTGCGCTCCAGGATATCTGCTTCGTAGAGGATATTCAGATGCTTGGATATGGTGGATTGGGATCTCTGGAAAGCGGGGAGAATCTCGCAGACGCAGCGTTCGCCTCCCGATAAAAATTCCAGCAACTGCAGCCTGGTGGGATCAGATAAAGCGCTGAGAATCTTAACGCGCAAATCTGAGACGGATTTCTGTGTCATGATAAAACCTGGGTTTAATCGTATTCGAATATAAACTTATCGCCATAAGACGATTGATCGATTATTAAATTGAATTCAACGCTTCCCTTAAAAACACTTTTGCGCTTCTTACTTTTGCAGGATCGGCAACATTAGACATATTCGTATCTGCCCTGACGATTTTTATTGCCTCTTTCAAGATCTTCATGGTCTCGACCGATCCTGGACATAATTCGTTCACCAAGACTTTATCCTCAGATCCATAGATTCCCAGGAAGGGAAAGATGCGGCAGGACCAGGGCCGGATGGCATAAATCTTGCAGCCTTTGGCTGATAGGTCGTAAAATTTGCAGGGCAGGATATGCTTGAAGTCCAGTACTCCCGCTTTTTTCGGATCCTGAATAGTATACTTCTTAAGAGCCTTGTTGAGGGGGATCTTAAGGCTCCTAGCTATGGCAGCCACATCCTCCGGCCGCAGCCTTATTGGGTCGCTCGTTGTGCAACAATTTCCGCACCTCTGGCACATAAAGATCATGTGGCAGGCCATGCGGTAGTAATCGACTGTGGTGTAGCGGGGAGCATCCAGGTCCCTGAAGACCCGCCCGTCCGACAAGGATGTAGCTGAGAGGAGCTGCAAAGCGACCTTTTTTGGATCTCTCTCCAATTTCATCAATCCTGTTTTTTCTATCATTTCAGCCAGTTTTCTTTGCATAGGCATCCTTTTCAATCTTGCCCTTCCCTATGATAATCATGTCCAGGGAGATCGTCCTCATCGGCAGGTCAAATGTCGGCAAATCCACCCTCTTTTGGGAGCTTACAGGAACTAAAGTTCGAGTGGGAAAACGTCCCGGAATCACTAAGTACCCCTTCAAGGCAAAGGTTGGTGACATCTTTTATGTGGATATGCCTGGATACGGCTTCATGCTCAAAGCTTCTCCTGCCGATCAGGAGAAGACCAAGGACTTAATTGTGCAGTATATCGAGCAGAATGCAGAAGAGATCATCATGGCCATACAGGTAATCGATGCCGCCTCCTTCCTGGATATCGCCGATCGCTGGGAAGGGCGGGGCGAGGTGCCTTTTGAGATAGAGCTCTGGGAGTTTTTAGTCGATATGGGGCTGGATGTGGTTTTGGCGGCAAACAAGATGGATCGCATTGCCAAGGTGGACGTGGATGGAGCACTGGATCTTATTTGCGAGCGGCTGGGCATGATGCCTCCCTGGACGCAGTGGACTGATAAGATCGCACCTATGAGCGCCAAGCGCGGCCAGATCCAGCCGCTTCGAAGCATTATCGGGAAAAAACTGTCGGGGAAAAAACCAGGTTCTGATAACTAATTCTGGAAAAAGCTGGAGGAGGGCAAGTACGACCGGTCTCGCACGGCCATGCGCTACTGGCCAGAGCGCGTGGGGGAGAAATGCAAAAAGAACAAATCCTTTGCCATAGCTCACGGAAGGATGGATGTGAACGAGGAAGAATAAAATGGTAGAATCAGAATCAATTGTCTGTTATGCATCTACAGAGGGGCCTTATCAATGAGCAGGATACCTGCTGGTTTTAGCCAGCTTAAAAAAGCTTTTGAGATCCACTGGGAAAATGGGATAAGAGAAAATAGCCAGTCGTACTATCTGCTGAAATTCTATGCCGTGGAATGCGGATTGAAGTCGATGTATATTCATAAATATGATAGATTTCATAGCATGAGCAGCGAAGAGATGCATGCCGATCATCGTCATAAGCTGGATAAATGGATTAGAGAACTCAGTATCCCTGCGTCCCAGATAGGTGAGCCCCCACGATTCAGAATAAGACGTGGTGGGAGAACAGAACCACAAAGGGACATCGAAAGGGTTCATGAAGCCTGGAGATATGGAGTAGCTATCGACCAAGATGATGAAATCACCATCCTCAGATGGCTTAATGAAGTGAGCAATTGGATCCGGGACGGCTTAAAGGAGGCTTGAATTATGATTCCACAAGATGTAATTCTTTATAGCTGGCTCGATGTTGAAGATGTCCTTTTTAGATCGAGTCAGGATGGGGATCTGCCACAATGGCTTATTGATATACGAACTTACTGGGATTCGCTGTCTTTATCTGTATCGCCAGGCAAGAAAGATGAAGCTTTGCGATGGCTGGCGGTGAAATTCGAGCCGAGGTTTGATGAGGCGAATCAGCGGATAAATCTTGAGAGCGATGAAGATCTGAGATTCCTTCCTGTATTTGTAGAGGAAACCGATGAAGAACCAATAAGATCACGGTTTATGCCCAGCTTTTCCCGGCCTTCCGTAATTCGACGTCAAACTGAATACGATCTTCTGTCTCCGCTCCCACTGGATTATCCACACGTTGTTGCTTTTCATTCATTTAAAGGTGGTGTGGGCAGAACAGTCCATGCCTTGGGTTTGGCCTTGGCTCTCGCAGAGAAAAGGGGAATCAAAGTTCTTCTGATCGATGGAGATCTGGAAGCGCCTGGGCTTACCTGGCTCTTTAGCAAAAGAATGCCAAAAACGCCTATATCGTATACGGATTTCCTGACATTGGTGCATGGAGACCCAGATCCGGATGCATCAATGACCATTACATTAGTCGCAAACCGGCTGAGAGATGTATTGGTTGATGGGATTTATATTCTACCTGCTTTTAGGTCGATTAACAAATTCATCTCTCTTGATATTAAACCTGAGCATTTGATTCAAGGCTCAAAGGACCCATACATACTAACTAAATTACTTTCCAAATTGGGAAAAGAGCTTGGCGTGGATTTGGTCATAGTTGATCTAAGGGCCGGACTTTCAGAGATCTCAGCATCGCTTCTTCTTGATCCTAGAGTCTATCGCGTGCTTGTAACAACCCTAAGTGGTCAGTCTATCCAGGGCACAAAACTCATGCTCGAGCTGCTGGGAAGAATGGCCCCTTCGAAAGGATTAAATGATCCTCTGCCTTCTCTTATCATTACTCAAGTCCCGGATGAGGAACCAGAAGGTACCTTAGATATCTGCCTAAGGGATCTGACTGATGCATTCAGCAGTCTGTCGATACAATCATCTGGCGACTCCAGGGAAGAGCCCGCATTGATATATTCAGATACTCCTTTTGACAGACGCTTAATTGTGCTTCCAGATTCATGGGATGATGCAATAAGGCGCATTCGGGAAGCTAAATTGGATGAAGGCCTTATGGAAATATTGGACTGGCTTCCCAATCCTCAGAAACAGGTTCTGCAATTGGACGACAAGAGGCACGATCTTGCAGAATATTCTGATAAAGTAATCTATGCAGAGACCGGATATATTACCGATTTTTTAAGGATCAGACCATTGACTAAACTGGTGTCGGATTTCAGCAATAAGGTTCCCATTGCGGTTGTCATTGGAGCCAAGGGATCTGGCAAAACCCTGACATTTCTCCAATTGGCTAGAGAAAAAGAGTGGAGCAAATTTGCCGGTGATTCGAATCGCAGTTCAATCAAGGCAGCAATCCTGCCCATAATCAAACCAATGAATCTAAGGGAGGCAGCAACCTCAATTGTAGAAGGTGCTAAGAATTATTCAGCACAATACGTCGGGCTCACCGCACCATGCACATGGCAAGAGATCTCTTATGACATCCACGAGCGCCTTTTAGAGGATTCTCACGAAGGCAGATGGCGTGATTATTGGCTGAACTACATTGCCTGGAGTTCGGGCTTCGAGGTTGGACAAAAAGATGCTGGGCGAAGGTTCACGGACTATCTGCGAGAAAAGAAATTGCATGTAGTCGCAATTATCGATGGGCTTGAGATTCAGTTCCCTGAGCTGGCCTCGAACAAAAGGCAGCAGGTTGCCGTAAGATCTCTCCTGCAGGATGTACCTAATTGGCTGGAACAGCAGGTCTTGCGTCCTTTGGGTATCTTGATCTTCATCAGAAAGGACATGGTCTTGAACGCCTTGCCGCAAAATTCAGCACAATTCATTGCCGTGTACAAGAATTATGAGCTGAATTGGAGCAGCGAAGAGGCATTGCGGTTGTTTGCCTGGACTGCCATGAAGGCAAAAGCTCTCGACGACAAGAACCGCGATAAATTGCCGGATCTCTCAGGAGAAGAGCTTGTCCAGGAGCTTATACCACTGTGGGGAAGAAAGCTTGGCAATGAGAATTCCAAGGAAGCATTCTCTGCAAAATGGGTAATCTATGCCCTCTCGGACTTCAATGGGCAGATCCAAGCCAGAGACATTATCAGGTTCCTTCATTTTGCTTCAGAAAACTCGAAAGGTGATAGCCATTGGGATGATCGAATCCTGGTGCCGCCTGCCATAAGAGGATCGCTGTCACCTTGCAGCCAAGAAAAGATTAGGGAGACCAGCGAAGAGAATTTGGAACTCAAGCGATTATTCGAAAAAATTAATGCGGTCTCGATTGACAAAAAACGAGTGCCATTTGATCAACTTGACTTAGACATTGAGCCTATAGACTTGGAGATCTTAGAGAGAAATGGTGTGATCGGTCGCGATGGTGAAAAATATTATATCCCGGAAATATTCCGAGAAGGCCTTGGCTTCATCCTTGGGAAAGGTGCTAGACCGAAGGTAGTAGCCATGGCAATACGAGCCCAGCGGCAGAGAACGAATCCAACCTAGCGATCCGCCAAGGGAGAACCTAATATGTCCAATAAAAAAACAGAATCCGTCCCCTCAATAATGCAGCCCGTATACGACGAAATAGTAGCCCTGACCGATGCCGTATGCGGCAAGCACCTGGATGAAGAGTATGCGAAGCTTGCCCGCACTATAACGGCTGCTCTGGCGAGAAAAAGGCCCTCGCCACTGGAAAGAGGCAGAAAGGATGTCTGGGCGGCGGCAATTGTCTATTCCCTGGGCAATGTCAACTTCCTTTTTGATAAAACCCAGGTGCCCCATATGAGGGCAGACGAGCTGGCCGACCTTTTTGGAGTTAATCAGAGGACTGCTGCCGATAAGGCCCGACAGATCAAGGATATCCTCAAAATGAGCCAGATGGATCCCAAGTGGTGGCGACGCTCTAAAATGGAATCGAATCCTCTGGCCTGGTGGGTTATGGTTAACGGTCTGGCGATCGATGCCCGCACGCTCCCTCTTGAAATCCAGGAGGAGCTTGTACGGCGCAAGATTATACCCTTCGTCCCCGGAAAACGGACCCCGCCAAAATGAGAACAAGCTCGAAGATCTGGGGAAAAAGGCAATGATAGCGAGGGTCTCCGATTATTTTCATATACTCCCTATAGCCTCCACCGGGTCCATGCGTGAGGCCTTCCAGGCAGGATACAGACCTGCCACAAAGTTCACAGCCAGGGCATAGATAATGGCATAAATGAAGAATTCCGGCTTCATGGTGATGTTCATCCTGGATACCATATAGATCTCGGAGGGAAGCTGGATATCGTAGGACATGATGAGCTGGGCTGTCAGAAAAGCCAGGAGGCTGCCTAGCAGTGCTGCAGGAGGGGCCAGGATCAGGCTCTCCAGCATGAATATCTTGAGAATCGACCGGCCAGTAGCTCCCATAGCCATAAGAATGCCGATCTCCTTTGTTCTCCTGCTTATTATCATTATCATGGTGTTGGCTATGCCAAAGCCGGCAATGACGAATATGAGTAGATAGAATATCCAGGAGAAGATAGACTGAGTCTGAATCAGCTTGAGGATGTCGGCATTCATATCCTGCCAGGATTTGGATTGGTAGCGAAATATGGAGTTGAGATCGGAGACGATGTAAGGCGCCTGGTAGATGTCTCTTATCCGAACGTCCACCTCGGAGACCACATCTCCCTTCCCCACCAGATCCTGGGCGGTGGTTAGAGGAATATAGACCAGAGATTTGTCTTTGGCTGATCCCGTCTCAAAGAGACCGGCAACTCTCAGCCGCATGGATATGTTTCCTCTGGCCAGGATAAAATCATCTTCAGGTAGTAGCTTCAGCTCCTCGGCCAGCTTGGTTCCCATGAACGCGGAAAACTTTCTGCTCTCTAGATCCTGAAAGTTGCCGATGACAATATCCTTTGCAACCTTCATCAGTCGGTCCTCATCCACCGGATCGACGCCCAGGAATTCGACTCCTCTTACCTTATCCTTGTACCTGGCAGCCGCCTTTCCTATCAACCTCGCTGAGACAGCTTCCACTCCCGGGTAATCCCACAAATGGGCGGAGATTGTCCTGTAGAGATAGATGTACTTTTCGTCCGACTTGGGCTGGACGTAAATGTGAGGATTGTTCTCGACAGTTGTAGTGATGATCTCTTCCTCAAAGCCGCCCAAAAGGCCCATGAATACAACGATTACTGCCACGGCCAGTGTCACTGCTGCGATTGTGAAGAATGCCAGCTTGGGATTTCTGAGGATGTGACTTTTGGCTACGGTGAACTCGTACATTTTGCCTTCCTTGCTAAATCCTCATCCCATATCTTCATTTCACTTCGCTCAACCGTTGATGGCCAGAGCGGGATCAAGCCGGGATGCCTTCCAGGCAGGATACATGCCAGCAATCACGCTTAGCCCTGCTGCCACCAGCACTATTGTTAGGAAGCTGCCCGCATTGATCACCACGGGCAAAGTGATCTCCTGCCCACCGGGCGCTTCCATTTTGATCTCCAGGCTCCGTAGATAAAGGGCAACGACAAGCCCCAGGACGCCTCCCAGCAAGCCGCCCATCAAACCCAAGACTGCGCTCTCCATGAGAAAGATATTTCTAATGTTCTTGCCGCAGGCCCCCATGGCCATGAACATGCCAATCTCGCTGGTCTTCTCATTGACCAGCATGTACATTACGCTGCCAATTCCAAAGGCGGCTATTATCATTATCAATAGCATAATCAGTCTATTCTGAAACTGTTCTATGGCCAGCGTCTTCAAGATCTCGGGGTAAAGCGTCTGCCAGCTTTCCGCCTTGTATCCGTGCCCCTGCAAATTTGAGGCAACGCCATCAGCCAAATAGACATCCTCCAGCTTCACATCAACCGAGGAGACCACATCTCCTTTGCCGGTGAAGTCTCTGGCTGTGGAAAGGGATACGAAGGCGATATTCTCAGGCCATCCCGTGGGCAGTCTGAAGATTCCGGAGACCACCAGGTTGCTGCCTCCTTCATCGGGAATGCCGGCAAAGATCGTCTGTCCCAACTTGACCTTCAGCCTATCGGCCAGCTTTTCCCCCAGGACTACCTTCTTGCCATCCTGGATAGAAGAGAGGTCCCCCTGGAAGACATACTTTCCTATGTGGTAAATTTTGTCAACATCGACCGGATTTGCGCCCGACAAGGCTACGCTTTCCACGTTGTCCTTGTAGGTGAATGTCACCTCCGCGCCAAGGCTGGGCGAAACGGCAATCACACCGGGAATGGACCATATCCTGTCCATGAGGCTCTTGTAAAGGTAAATGTAGTCATCTCCTTCCCGGGGTGTGACTGTGATGTGAGGAAGATCCTCAACGATTATATCAAAAAGCATGCCCTGAAATCCATCCTGCATGGAGACGGATATAAGAGATATGGCCACAGCTATTGCAATAGCCGCCACAGAGAGGAAAGTGCCTCTCTTTTTGCAGGCGATATGCCGCATGACTACAGAGAGCTCAAAGTCGGGAATGATGTTGGGCAGGGCCGGCACCTCTGCTAGCCTTTATGCCGCGTTATGGGTTATCAAGTTAGTGGATTGGTGGCAAGGATTATATAGTTTTATAACGCTTAATAGTTACATTATGGGCGAATTCATTGAGGAAGGCATTTTTTTTGAACACACCTGTGACGCAGAAGACGAACGAGATTGCAGTATCATGAGGCATTTAATCTTAGCCGAGATACGCCAGTCCAATGCTCCTGCCTGGGTAGCTGAAGAACTGGAAAAAAAGCTAAATTGCCGAGGATGCTGGAATGCTCTGGCTAAAAGAGCTGTAGTTTATCCTGGGTCCATGGCATCGGATAGATTTTCAGAAAAATCTAGAGGTTATGGGCCGGTAAATCGGACAAATCCTGTAAAAGCGTGAGCCATATTGCTGGCATTTTAATCCAGACAAATTGCGGCAAACAAAATTAGCTCAATTTGTTATTGTCGCGCATGTTTCAGACCGCACCTCGCGTGCCGCATGGTAACCGACCTTTGAGTCTGTATGGGATCATTTTTGCTCACTTGATGATAGTAACCTTTAATTATTGGATTGCCCATAGAAATCATAGTTGTAATAAGATCATAATTCAGAATTGAGGTAAAATAAATGTGTCAGATGGAAACGCCGAACGGAAAACATATGGGAATGGGAATGAAGCATATGGGAATGATGCATAACATGTGTGGAAACGAGGGTGGATTTCCGCTTATTGGGGACAAGATGCCCAGGATGGAGGTGAAGACCACCCACGGCATGATGACATTACCCGATGCCTTCGCAGGAAAATGGTTTGTGTTCTTCAGCCATCCAGCAGACTTTACGCCGGTATGCACTACGGAATTTGTGGCCTTTGAAAAGAGGCGAGGGGAGTTTGAGAAGCTCAATTGCGAGCTAATCGGCCTGTCCATTGATCAGGTCTTCTCCCATATGAAATGGACGCAGTGGATCAAAGAGAATCTAAAGGTAGAGATCAAGTTCCCCATCATTGCCGACGACCAGGGAAAGATTGCACAGAGAATGGGCATGATCCATCCTGGAAAAGCTACCAATACCGTGCGGGCTGTGTTCATTATTGACCCAGAGGCAACCGTCCGATTGATACTCTTCTATCCCCAGGAAGTGGGCAGGAATATGGACGAGATCTTGAGGGCAGTAAAGGCTTTGCAGGTTGTGGACAAGAACAAGGTAGCAGCTCCCGCTAACTGGCCCAACAATGAGCTTATCGGCGATCAGGTGATCATTCCGCCTCCCGGTGACGAAAAGACCGCGGCTACCAGGAAGACGGGTGGAGATATGGTCTGCATAGATTGGTGGTTCTGCCATCGGAAACTTTAAAAGTACAGTACTGGGGAAGGATTAAAAATGAAACCGCTGGCAATGAGTCTATTGGTCATGGTGCTTCTCTCTCTTCTGCTGTAGAGCTGGACGGCCAGGCTGAAAAGGATGCTCTGGCGGTCTCGGGAATACAAGCGGCCTGTGGGGCTGGTGCTCAGCTCCTGCAGGCAAGATCACCGACAACGGCTCTCTGATAGCCGGGGCTTGGATCTTACCGGCTGACAGGTCGTCAATGGAGACACCGCTCCAGGCGTCGGTGTTGGAGCGGTGAGCGGGGCCCGGTCGGATGTGCCATATGCCAATAACATTGCCTATCTAGGAGATAACTCCTTGAAAGGGGCCAACGGCGTCTTTGACAGTACTGGATTCAAGGCACCGGGGACGGGAGAGTTCCCGAGGACTTACTAATAAGTATGAAGGAATTTTCATAAAATGGAGTGATGGACGATGACTATATACTGAGATAGCCGCCATCCGTCGATTTACCTTCAACACTTTCCTGGTATATCTACCTTTCTTTTAAAAAACAATGGTAGGAGGGGGCTAAGGCGCGGGTAAGTAGCCCTCGCCCTGTCCTGGATTTGCTTTTCTATTCGCGTCGAGTTCTGCCTGCGTTAGCAGGTTCGCATCGTTCGTTTTGACGGTCTTATTATTCGCCTTGCTCATACCATCGATGGCATGAACTATGCCGCCGCTTGTGGTGTTATTGCGAATCACGGTCGGCTTTGTCAGGTCGAGCGGCGCGTTCATCTTCGCCATGATCATGTTAGGGTCTTGGCCGAAGTTCTGATACACCCAGGCATTCCACTGATCGACCAATGTATTGAAGGACGGGGTGTCCTTGGCGGCGTATGCCGTGGCCAGCTTCCAGGATAGCTGCGTGCCGTTGATCATGTTTTGCTGTTCGGGAGTGTAAGCGGCGGCCAGAGAAACAGCCGCTAAGAGGCTTACAAGAATTATATAAATCAACTTCATTTATTCACTCTCCGAGGGGAGTGGACGGCTCGATTTTTCATAAGGCTTTCGGATGATTTCTCTCAATGGCATTCCCGGTTATGCTCGGGGGGCCACGCCGGTCTTGGTCATAGACCTCCTCAGGAGTCTTGCAGATTACGCGAATAAAGGCGGGATCTATGCCAATCAGTTTTCCAATGGATTGGTTTGTATCGATGACGGCTTGTTTGGTCTCGACTCCTACCATCCCCCTGGGAGCAGGACCAGGGCCATACAATGTCCGAGACAGGTTCCGTTCGGCATTGATCCGTCTTCTACAATTGTTATGAGGGTCTCGTAGCCTTGGCTTTTCAGAAGTCGATAGTTAGCGATAGACATATCAACGCAGTCAAAAACGTCTAGCTGTGGTTTATAAATAAAATGATATGAATCTAAGATCTCTTGCAGATCTGCCATTTCCTGGCTGCTATTATTCTCCTCGCCGCCGGTAAGCGAGGCAAGCAAGAATTTAATCAGTACGCCCACAAATTCCCTCAACGAAGGCGAATTGTTTATCTAGCGAAAAAGATTTTGGTAGTCGAGCGGCATGGGCGGCAATGAGATTATGATATTAGTTGGCTCCATTTAAGTTTTGTACTCCCAAGGCGTCTTGGTTGAGTGTGTGGGCGCGGGGGATGTATCACTTCTATATAGTACCATGTATACTCTATTAGTATCGCCGTAGCTGAAGAGTGGTTTGTCATACATCAACAACGAGTTGGCATCGACAGACTTGATTTCCCACCCAACGTTGCCTTCAATGGATCCACCATTGAACACTTCGGAGTCGGTGATTTCATCCGGGATGACTCCCGCGCTATTTTCGAATGTGCTGTAGCCAACCGACGCAGGGCCAACCGTGCGCAATCGAAGACCTGCGCTAGGCGTTGCAGAACCTTCACCTAAATACGTAAATCGCACTCTAGCTATGAAGAATTGATTTCCTCGCGCGGGCCTTTATTGAATTGGTTCTCCTGGAGGACGGTGTTTGTTGCATCTGGGAGGACATCAAGTACTGTCACTTGCCAGCCGTCGTCTAGTTCCACTGGGGCACCCATTGGTATCGGATCTTCGCGCGTTCCAGATGTAGCAGAAGCCGCGGCAGACAATGTGAGAAGTAAGCTCACGACGATTATCAATTTTTTCATCATACTTTAGCCGTCCGACTTTTAAGAATTTAATCTTGTCCTCGCTTGGTTGATCTAACAACAACCCTTCAGCCGATAGTTGCGCGCAACTATGCTCAGCCTTTTGCAGATCGCAGAATCAAGAGATTCCTCTTCCGATCGGCATGGAAGGGTCGGACCTCGATAGCATCCTTCGCGAGCATCTTGCCATTGTTAGCTGCCAAGAGGGCCCTAAGTATCGTGGCCTGGTCAGACTGGGTCACTGTCGGCTCAGGCTCTTCCTTGAATCGCTGATCATCAATACGCTTGCTGTGCGTATCGAGCCTCATCTCATGCTTTAATATTTCCAACCTTTTTGTCCAGCTACTGTTAAAGATCATTGATACGAATCAATGTTAAGGAGAATAGTGTTGGTCAGATCTGTAGTTTCTAACTTTACATAATCGTCTATATGATTCAGGGTGATATCCTCTCTATATGGATGAGAAAAATACAGGAAGTTTGACCATGAAAAGAAGCAAACAGGAGATATTTTCTAGAATACTGGAAATATGTATAAATGGTGCCAGCAAGACAAGAATCGTATATCAAGCCAACCTTAACTTCAGAACGGTAAATCCCTATTTGCAGGTCCTTATTAAAAACAATCTATTAGAGGCCAGCCAAGAGAGTCACATATTATACAGAACGACTAAAGAAGGCGCAAATATGCATGAGACCATAAGCAAAGTTAATAATATGCTATTGCAGGAATGAAGAAATCTCAGATCACTGCACTCGCGCTACAGGTATTCTGCCATTGTGTAGTGCCGTGGCCAGCAACGCTCCCGAAAAGCCCATCTCCTGCAAAGCCATCAGGTCTTCTTCCCCCTTCACTCCGCCTCCCAGTATAAGTGGATGCTTGGCGATTGCCGCTGCATCATATAAAAATTGTCTGTCCAGTCCTGCCGATGTGCCCACTCTATCCAGCTCCAGAAGGATAACGCCTTCCAGTTTCAGGCCGTTTAACCTTTGCAAGAGCTGCAAGGGTGTCTGTCCGGCCAGTTCGAGATCGCGAGCCAGCACCTTCCTCTTCATCATATCGATGCTTACTACTACCTTGTGTTCCATTGCCGCCTCTTCGATGAGCTGCAGCGAGGCGGTCTCTGTGCCCAGTACCGGAGAGACTGATGCCGGCAGACGATCCAGATCGCCGGTCATCGAGATCCCCGTATCGGCCATGGTCCTGGTCATGGTCGAGATCTTTCTTATGACTGCCAGATTATCGCCGCGACCTGTCAGCAGGTTAAGATCGGCGACGTAAACCTCCCTGGGGCGAAGCTCTTGCAGAATGCCCAGCGGCTCTGATGTGGACACAATCTGGGAAAAGCCAGCTATAGGCGCATAACTGCTTCTTTCTCCGCGCACGGCATGGACAACAGCACCATTAAGTATATCGAGGACATAGATGCATCGCACGATTGCTCCTTTCAGGATTGGATGAATATGAGATTGTTGGTTAGCCCCATGAATATCGATGAAGCACAAGCGGCTCTGGCCGGCGGTGCAGACATAATAGACGTAAAAAATCCCAACGAGGGATCACTTGGCGCGAACTTTCCATGGGCCATCCGGGCTGTGGCAGACCTGGCCAAAGGCCGGGTACCGGTTTCCGCCACCATCGGCGACCTGGAATTCAAACCGGGCACAGCGAGCCTGGCGGCTTTAGGCGCGGCCCTATCCGGTGCCGAGTACGTAAAGGCGGGCCTTTTGGGCGTGAAGACTCCGGCTCAAGCGGAAGAGATGCTGGTGGGCATTGTGCGAGCGGTCAAGGACTATGATGCCAGTAAGAAGGTAGTTGCATCAGGCTACTCCGACTACGCCCGGGTCGGATCCATCTCGCCCCGGCTCCTGCCCGCTGCTGCCGCCAAAGCCGGCGCAGACCTGGTCATGGTGGACACGGCCATCAAAGACGGAAAGCCTACCTTTGATTTCATGAGCGAGCAGGATCTGCGGGATTTTATTGCTCTGGGTCATGCCGCCGGTCTGGAGGTGGCAATTGCTGGAAGCATCAGCTTCGCCCACCTGGAGCTTCTTTTGCGACTGCAACCAGACATCATCGGCGTACGGGGCATCGTCTGCGGTGGAGACCGCAGAAGCGCCATCCGGGCGGAGCTGGTGGATAAGGTCAAGAAGGCCCTCTAATAGCTTCTTTTTTTGGCCCATAATTAACCACACCCAGAAGTCTATCAATAAAACCGGCTTGCCCTTTCAGGATCTTTTTCCTGGCTTTCTCAATGTCAAACCATTCGGCTTTATCGACCTCTGGAAATTCTCTTATGATTCCTGATTTTCTCGGCCATTCCATGGTGAATTTATTGCTAGTGGCAAAAGCCACATCTAAATCCGATTGATGTGCCCACACGTGCACAATCTTTTTGCTGGGCTGCCTTATTGTGCCAAGATTTGTGAACCGTCCTGTAACCTCAGAGCCGGTTTCCTCTTTGAATTCCCTTTTAGCGGCTTCGAGTGGGCTCTCCTGCCCTTCAAACGCCCCTTTGGGTATCGACCAGGCACCATCATCCTTTCCGGACCAAAAAGGGCCACCAGGATGGACAAGCAACACCTCGAGCCTTTTGTCTTTTATCCTGAATAAGAGAATTCCGCCGCTATGTACGCTCATCGGTGACTTCCTCCCCACCCCAAAGGATGGGGCTTCCTGGCTTCGACGAACCGACGCTCACTTTGGACGTAGGCCAAAGCCATAGGTCGATTCATGCATTTGTTTTATCTCGCTTGGTGGAACCCTGGTTTTGATCCTGCCGACAATAGGCCTATGCACAAAGGTTCTAATTGAACCGGGGGTAGCCTTTTTTTTTGAGCCCCTTCGTGGTACGATTTTAGTCTGCAACGGCCATCAGCTCCTTCGAGACTTGTATCATATGACCTTCGAGAGGAGGGACCGGGTAGCCCCACGCCAGATGCGCTGCTATCCAGTCTTCAAGGGCATCTATGAGGTCATCGATGATCTCGTAAGTCGCCTTATCCATTGCAGCCTGAATATACTCAGCAAACATCAAAGAAATGTAATCGTCGATGAGATATAGACTTTTTCTTCGCATGGTGTCCAGAAACTCCTGTGCATCTTCATCTATCAGCACACAAAAGTTTACCATTTCATCGTCACAAAATTGCCCCTTTTCTCAATGCGGTCCATATCCTCAAATAACCGCCGCTTTTTTTCTCTCTCAATCATCTCTGCCAAGAGGTGATCGTAAGTCTCTCCTGCACTCTTAAGACCTGACAGCTCTTCCCAGACGACTCTTGATACGGGAATGCGGCTGGTAGCGGGCATCTTCTCGGTCACATGCATGTTTTTTGGCAGTATTTCTTGGGCAGTGCTATCTCCATGCACCGGAACCGGCCTGACTTCAACCTCGCCACTGATTTTGCGCATAGTAGCTCTGTAAGGATTGTAAGTAGATATATTTTGTGTTTCTATTGGGCCACGGCATTTCAGTCATGGAAAGACAGCAGCGCCCGGTTGCCGTTCGACTGTGGCTCCCTTGCCCGGCTTCCGGCTCTCGCTCTTGGCCGCTGCCTGTGGGCCCAGCCTGGGCGGCGCTGTTGTCAGGGCGGGCTGGCTTGCCAGGCAAGCGCACGTATCGGGGGCAGGATTTTGGAAACGATGGCGATTTGCGGTTAATATTAGCTGAAAATTATAACCGAGCAGCTACGGATCGAACCGCAGAGGCGCAGAGCACGCGGAGGACGAACGAACGGAGACGACTATTGCTCAGATACAGTAAACTTTTTTTCAAATTGTTTACAAATAAGTAGATTGCGAGGCTCTGCGAACTCTGCGGTTAATAATCGTAGCTGGTAGGCGGGAGGCCCGGTCGGCCCACGATCATGGGCTCACGCGAAGGCGCTATAGGCGCGAAGTTCCGATGAGAAAAGGACAATTTTTCGCCAGAGTTCTCGGGCCGCGTCGATGGAGTCGTTTCTCGGCAAAGGCCATCCGGGGACAGGGTGCCGTCCACCAGGCGGGCCCGCATGTGCACGCGCTCGCACTCGGGCGCGGGAGGCCGGTCGGGCCTGGAGTCAGGCAGAGCTGGACTCCTGCCAAAGTGACTTCTCCGGGTATCTGGATTCTATGAATACATCGCCTGGTATGAGTAGACCAAAAATTAAGAAATATGATGCTATGCAGCCTCAAACCATTGGTCACGATTGATTCCTGCTCTTTTTAGGACCTTCTTAATGAGGTCAACGCTAACGTCTTCGCCATGGTGTGGATTGGGAATGAGCAAGAATATTCCATCCTTGCGCATGTACGGATGCTTCTTGCCGGAAAATGGTCCATCCCATCCCAGATTGTTGAGACGCCCAGTAAGCTCGTGCCATGAAACTGGTACGAATTTAGTCTGCAACGGCCATCGGCTCCTTCGAGACTTGTATCATATGACCTTCGAGAGACGGGACCGGGTAGCCCCACGCCAGATGCGCTGCTATCCAGTCTTCAAGGGCATCTATGAGGTTCTTTCGACATTCTTCAAGAGTTTTTCCTGTTGCCCACAGTCCTTGAAGCTCTGGAACCTCGCCGTAAAATGGCTCTGGGTCATCGATGATCTCGTAAGTCGCCTTATCCATTGCAGCCTGAATATACTCCGCAAACATCAAAGAAATATAATCGTCGATGAGATATAGACTTTTTCTTCGCATGGTGTAGATCGTTGCCAGTGGGCCGGACCGTCCGGGGTTGCGGCGATGTCGTCAGGGCGGGAAGGAGGCCGGTCGGGCCTGAGGGCCAGGAAGAGCCGAGCCGGAGTAAACAGATTTTCGGGTGCTGGATTTTGGTTACGCCGGCATTTCGTTATTACTATTAGCCGATAATTATAACCGGACAACTAACGATTTCACCACAAAGGCCCGAAGGCACAAAGGACGCGCAAAAAGATTCGAGACCGTTCTCCTGCTTAGCGATCCTTGCGAGGCTGTGGGCAGCAGCGCCCGGTTGCCGTTCGACTGTGGCTGCCTTGCCCGGCTCCCGGCTGCGCTCTTGGCTGCTGCCAGAGGGCCGGGCCGTGCGGGGTTGCGGTGCCGATAGCTAGCCGGGTCCGACTGCGCGCGCTCGGGGGGGCGGGAGGCCTGTCGGGCCTGGGGGCCAAGAAGAGCAGGCTTTCGGCTGAGACAGCATCTCCGAAGAGGATGGATGGAGAATATAGCGGTAGCTGTTATTATTAGCAGATAATTATAACTTAATACCTCTATTTTTTCTCAAACCGCACATACTTCTTATGCGCCTGTTCGATAGTTCCAATCTATAGAGATCTTCATGCTTTGAATATCGAAGCAGCTCTTTGTCGCCGCTTTTTCCAGGAAATGGATCGCTTTCGAGAATCCGGAGCAGGTTTTTAGCTGTCTCATTGCTTTTTTTGGGAAGCTTATCCAGGAACTCCTGTGCATCTTCATCTATCAGCACACAAAAGTTTACCATTTCATCGCCACAAACTTGCCCCTTTTCTCAATGCGGTCCATATCCTCAAATAACCGCCGCTTTTTTTCTCTCTCAATCATCTCCGCCAAGAGGTGATCGTAAGTCTCTCCTGCACTCTTAAGACCCGACAGCTCTTCCCAGACGGCTCTTGATACGGGAATGCGGCTGGTAGCGGGCATCTTCTCGGTTACATGCATGTTTTTTGGCAGTATTTCTTGGGCAATGCTATCTCCATGCACCGGAACCGGCCTGACTTCAACCTCGCCACTGTTTTTGGGCATAGTAGCTCTGTAAGGATTGTAAATAGATATATTTTGTGTTTCTATTGGGCCACGGCATTTCAGTCATGGAAAGACAGCAGCGTCCGTCAGCTGTTCGACTGTGGCTCCCTTGCCCGGCTTCCGGCTCTCGCTCGTGCCTGCCGTCTGTGGGCCCAGCCTGGGCGGCGCTGTCGTCTGGGCAGGCTGGCTTGCCTGACAAGCGCTCGCACTCGGGCGCGAGAGGCCGGTCGGGCCTGAGGGCCGGGAAGAGCCAGACCGGAGTAAACAGCTTTTCGGGCGTTGGATTTTGGTAACGGCGACATTCTGTAATTACTATTAGCTGATGATTATAACCATACAACTAACGATTTCACCACAGAGGACGCACAGAGACTTTAAAAAACAATTCCTGGCAGTCTCCAGCATCGTCATCCTTACGGGGCGGTGGGAAGCAGTGCCCGGCAGCCGCTCGATTGTGGCTGCTCGGCAAGCAGGTCTGCGCTCGTGGCTGACGCCAACGGGCTAGGCCGTCCGGGGTTGCTGCGATGTTGTCAGGGAGGGCAGGAGGCCGGTCGGGCCTGAGAGACAAGTGCCTCTGCCTCCGCAGAGGGCAATTTTCCGGGCGCTGGATTAGGAAAGCAATTCCTTCGATTCGTTATTAATATTAGAGGATAATTGGAACCTAACAGCTACGTCTAACCACAAAGTTACAAAGAATTATGCTACATCAAACCATTCTTCACGACTGATTCCAGCTCGCTTCAGAATCCTCTGCAATAGATCCACACTGATATTGCTGCCATGAGGATTGGGAATGCGCGTCTCTACCAGTCCCCTGGACATATACTCATGATCAGCTCCTGGATAAGGACCGACAAACCCCAATTTACTCAATCGCTTAATCAGCTCACGTCTTGAAACCGGCACAAGTTTATTCGACAATGGAGACCGGCTCCGCAGACGCATTAATAACATAGCCGCCTATTGCAGGTATAGGATGACCCAGTCTCAGCTTTAAAGCAATCCAGCCCTCGATAACGCTCTGTAGTTCCTTACGACATTCCTCAAGAGTTTTACCTGTTGACCAAACGCCCTGCAATTCAGGAACCTCGCCATAATAGGGCTTAGGGTCATCGATGATTTCATAGGTAGCCCTTTCCATAGCCGCCAAGATGTATTCTCCAAACATTAACATGGCTATTAGTAGTGATAAGATTATAGCCTTTCGCTTCCTATCTTCTCAGAAATCCGGTCAATCTTCCTGGGATTTGTTGATGATTCGCTTTGCTCGGCTCCCGGCTCTCGCTCGTGGCCGCTGCCTGTGGGCCCAGCTTGTGCCGCGCTGTTGTCAGGGCGGGCTGGATTGCCTGACAAGCGATCGTGCTGGTAGGCGGGAGGCCCGGTCGGGCCGAGATCACGGGTTCACGCGAAGGCGCTATAGGCGCGAAGTTCCGATGGGAAAAGGACAATTTTTCGCCAGAGCTCTCGGGCCGCGTCGGTGGGGCCGTTTCTTGGCAAAGGCCATCCGGGTACAATGGCGCCGTCCGCCAGGCGGGCCCGCATGTGCACGCGCTCGCACTCGGGCGCGGGAGGCCGGTCGGGCCTGGAGTCAGGCAGAGCTGGACTCCGGCTAAGGGGCCTTTTCCAGAGAGGCTATATGGAGGAGATAGCAGTAGCTTTTACTATTAGTATATAATTATAAATTAAAAATTTTATTTTTAAACGCAATACCCCGCCGCTTGCTGCGGCCGGGATAAAGGGCACGCGTATTTAACTTAGGTTTGGACCAGCTTAACCTGGTTCGTCACCTGATTTTATACTCTTTTAGACGCGTACATTCTACCAGATGGTCCAGAGTTTTAAAGGTAAAAACCTTCCCTCGGGTAGCTAATAATATTTTTTTCATGTCCTCATATCGCACCCCAAAGCCTCTGCCATCTATGCATGCGATTAATTCGTACCGGAATTGCTGACTCCGATTCTGAGATATTTCTGCTAGATGCTGAATACGCGTTGCTTTATCGCGAGCTGTGCCATCATCTTCGGTTATCTTAGCTTCAATTACAATCTGTGGATTAAATTCACTTGGAATGATAAAATCCGGAGCTTGATCAAAACCAGGTAACCTTTCTGCTCGTTTTGTTTTTCGAAAACTTATTCTCGCTTTTGTTAGCACATCTTCGATAGCATATTCTAAAGTGTCTCCCACTAATTCGCTTACTGAATCGCGATGAGATGCAAAAGGCCTTCCAAGGAATCGCTCATATAGTAGCATGGCATAAGGAACACCCAAATCAGATGATAATTGCATTCCGTTTGGTCCATTGTTTGTATCTGCCTTATTCAATCTGTGAAGGTTTTTTTCCCCAACAAATGGTGCTCCTTCTCTAATAATCTGGCATGCCGTAGAAATCATCGCATTCAATCGTTCTTGTCTGACTTTGCCACTACTCAGTGGTTCCATTGGCTTCATCCGGATTTTTCGGTCTAAATTTCTGGCAAATGTTTGATCAATAATGATGCCAGTTCGTAATGCTGTGATATATGCCCATTCTGGTGGTGTGAATCCCAAAATTGAACGAAGCACGACAAAAGAAATAGGCGATTTTATTATAGAACTACAAATATCCTTCTCAGAGAATTTTGTAAATCCCTCGGTCACGCGCTTTAACAATTCATACCCATTCTCAAAAATTGGATATTCGATGAAGCCTTCGCCCTTTGGCATTACAAGAAACTGTGATTGCAGAGATGAATAAATGGAATCAATGAACTGATCTGGATCTGACTCGATTTCATCGAAAGGGGCTTCAAAAGGATGTTTCATTTTCAATCACTTTATATTCATATTTATTGTATTGTTCAAAGTCTAGTTTTAATTGTGTTGGCTGCATTGAGCTAGATTTAAGACATCTCCGCATGGTATCTAGCCCGCCAATTTCTTTAAGTGCCATTCTTACAGAATTCAGACGTTCTTTTGTAGTTTTATCTTTATCCCAGTTAGTGCTAAGATATGCAATCGCTGAACGTATCATATGACCATAAGCAATACAGCGTATATCCCCATTTTTTGGTTTGAACTTAGCTTTTATCAGATTACTAATATCTATCTCAACAAATTTAGTAATTTCTTCCGGCGAGAAAAGAAATTGATAGTTGGATAATGATTCCGAAGACCTACATATAAAGAGAGAATCAATTCTGGATGAATTCGTTCCATTTATGTGGATAGATGCACCCATTTCAGACGGTGATGGAATAGTTGCGGTACTAATAAAACCTGAGTCAAGAATAGCAACAGCAACAGGCAAGTACGCCTCTATCTCATTGTGATGATACGTAAAAGCAAGTAATGCACCAGGTTTCAAGGCTGCAGCCATCTTTTTAAACGTAGCACTTAAACCCTCTGTGAAATGTTCAAGACCTCTATTCATATTTACATTGATGGTAAGTTCATTCGGATCTCTGGTGGATCGTTTTTCAAATGCATGACTATTATCAATCGCCAATTTCCGTAACCATACGTAACAGAAATCCATCAACTCTGCGTACTGTACGTTTCCGAAATATGGCGGATCGGTTAATACTGCATCGAGGCTTGATAAAGGTAATATTGTTTGCGTCGCATCATCGCATTGAAGATGAACATTTCTTATCTCATTTGGGTATTTTTTACTGCGTTCTCCGATCCATTCTCCCAAAGTCTCTATCTTTGAGCTTTTATTTCCAATATGTTTAATTTCAAATGGCGAATTACAATAAGATTTAGCTTTTATAAATTTATCTATTATATTTAGCCAGCCTCCACTGCCAACTAGGCCTGTATTATTATCATTACGAATCCCTAGAAAATTAGATTCGCATTGGATAAGTCCGACTGGAAAACCATGAACCGAAAATATATCAAGAGATTTTAGGGCCATTGTATCATATCTGCATAACATATTCTGATATCGCAACAAATCAGACATATTTGTAGCCAAAGCATTTCGAATTTTTATATCTTCATATTTAGATATAAAACGGCAGCTTAACTCCAAACCTAAAAGTTGTCTGGGATTAAACATTTCGCTGTAATGCTTGTAACCCCATTTATGAAGCCGATTACTCTCATCACCAGATGGAATCACCTCAGTTGGTACATACAGAGGTTTTAATTCATTATATTGAGATTCGGCTTCCAAAAACTTATTAATATCGATGAGGTCTGGCTTTTTAAAAAATCTGCCCTTATGATTCTTTTTGCAATTGGGACAATAATATTCAATAGCAAATAAGTTATGTCTAGGTACGCTTTTATTGTGTATGTATCTGTTATCTAAACCGCAATTAGGGCAAGCACAGTGACCGCTTTTAGCTGGGCCTCTGACTAATAGAGTTTCTCCGCAAGATGGACAATTGCCTGGTTCATCAAGATTTGCAGACTCTACTAAATCGCCACATGAATGACAAAGGATCACATTTGTTGGATGCCTTTTATTTTCCGATACTAAGTACCCAGGAAAAAGGCTAATGTCTTTTCCGCAATTAAAGCAGTTCAGGATCTTAACCCAAAGGAAATACTTAACTTGAGCCTTAGGATTTCCACACTTTAGGCAGCTAGTTTCATAGTAGGCACCTATTTTTTGCCTGAGCTCTTGGTTTAGATCTGCTGCACCTTTGATATATGATTCGAGATCTAACTGCTCGATTTCCTGCTTAACAATCCAGTACGCCATAGGATTGATATCAAATCCAAAAACATCACATCCTAGCCTGTTAGCTTCGATTAACGGTGTACCTCCACCCATAAAAGGATCTGCAATTTTCACACCGTTAAGCTTGTTAGATCGATAGAAGCTTTCGTTTAACGGTGCGTCCAGGAATTCTGAGAGAATGATCGCTCTAAACAAAGTGCCAGGTCTACGAGCAAACCATTTATGGACAGCAATAATCGGCCGATAATTCTGCTGAATTTGCTTTTCTCGAAGAGACAATGCCGCCACAAATGCTACGTCGAAATTCTGCTCGATCATTTCTTTCCAATCCTATTTCAAACAACAATGTCCTTTGGCACTAGTGTTCGTATTATGCAACTAATTCTCAAAAGGATATAAAGTATTAGTGTGCGGCTCGAAACTAAAATTAATGAAATTCCTAAGTAAATTCTGTTTGCCTAACGGTTCCTAAATACCTTTGCTCCGCTAGCATTAGATTTATTATTCTCTTGATAGAATCATATTTTGGTGAAATAATGGGAAGACTTCAAAAACCTGGAGAAAAGCCAGCTTGACCTGGAGAGTACGTTGAGCGCGGCCCACGAGGTGGAGAAATACCTGATACTCGCCAAGCGACAATAGAACGTGGTGACAATAATCTCTCGCCACCATGACAATCAAGGTACTTCGCACCGCGACTCATGATTCACCTTCCTCGCGTTTCGATGGGGCCATGACTTTTCGGCCATGGATAGATCACTACGGTTGATAATCTTTTTGGGTTCTTTGTGAGCTTTGTGCACATTGTGGTAAAATTATCGGAGTTCAAAATTACAATAAAATATTTTTGTCGTTACAGCACCCGAAACGCGGCCCAAAGGCCGCGCTTCTGGAACTGCTCCTCCCTCCTGTGATGTAGTTGTTGCTCTGTTATAATCGTGTTTATCCCGAGGCCATAGCCACATGGCATCGTGTCCGGGCGCAGGTGTAGCTACACCCGTCCATCGCCATGCTACAACGTCCCATGATATAAAGCTTACTTCTTCTGCAGCCAGGGCATCATGGCCCGCAGCTGTGCGCCCACTGTTTCAATGGGGTGCTCGGCCTCCATCTTCTCCAGGGACTTCTTGACAGGCATGCCAGCCTGGCTCTCCAAAATCCACTCGCGGGCGAACTCGCCGGACTGAATCTCAGACAGAATTTCCTGCATCTCAGCCCGGGACTCATCATTGATGATTCTCTGGCCGCGGGTCATGCCTCCGTACTCGGCTGTGTTGGAGACATTGTTCCACATGCGCATGAATCCGCCCTCGTAGATCAGGTCCACAATCAGCTTCAGCTCGTGGCAGGCCTCGAAGTAGGCGATCTCCGGCTGGTAGCCGGCGTCCACCAGCGTCTCAAAGGAGGCCTTGATCATTTCTGTAACGCCGCCGCACAGATCCACCTGCTCGCCGAACAGATCGGTCTCCGTCTCCTCAGTAAAGGTGGTCTCAATGACCCCGGCCCTGGTGCCGCCGATGCCCTTGGCATAGGCCAGGGCTCTCTTCAGAGCTGATCCGGAGGCATCCTGCTCTATGGCCACCAGACAGGGCACGCCCTTGCCTTCCTGGTAGGTGCGGCGCACCAGATCGCCCGGCCCCTTGGGCGCTATCATGACTACGTCCACGTTCTCGGGCGGCACAATCTGGAAGTAGCGAATGTTAAAGCCGTGCGAGAAGCCCAGGGTCTTGCCCTCTTCCATGTAGGGGGCGATCTGCTCCCGATAGATCTTGCCCTGATACTCGTCGGGCAGAAGGATCTGGATGTAGTCCGCCTTCTTGGCGGCTTCAGCCACGGACATGACCTTCACTCCATCCGCCTCTGCTCTCTTCCAGGCCTTGGAGCCGGGAACATCGGCGGCGATGACATCCAGCCCGGAGTCCTTCAGATTCTCGCCCTGGGCGTGGCCCTGATTGCCCCATCCCACTATGGCGATGGTCTTGTCCTTCAATACCCTCAAATCGGCATCCTTTTCATGGTATATCTTAACCAAATTTCATTCCTCCAATATATAATAATATTAAAATAATGGATTCGAGGGGTGCCTTTTTGTCAGGCAGCCCTCGAATCCTTAAGCCTTGACTACCCTCGCGCCCCTCACCATCGATACCTTACCGGTGCGAGCTATCTCTTTTATGCCGAACTGGCGCAGCAGTTGCACAATGGCGTCGATCTTCTCCTCATCACCCGTAACCTCAATGATCATGGACCGGTGCGAGACATCGATGATCTTGGCCCGGAAGATGTTCACAATCTGCATGATCTCGCTTCGGCTCTCTTTATCCGCGTTCACCTTGATGATAGCCAGCTCCCTTTCTATGGACTCGCTCGGGTCCAACTCGCTGACACGAATGACGTTGATGAGCTTGGAGAGCTGCTTTATGACCTGCTCCAGGACATCTCTGTCGCCATGCACGGTGATAGTCATGCGCGAGTAATCCGGATTTTCCGTGGCCCCCACAGAGAGGCTGTCGATATTAAAGGACCTGCGGCTGAAGAGGCCCGCGATGCGCGTTAGCACCCCGGCCTTGTTTTCCACAATGACGGCAATGGTGTGCTTCATCTAGAACCCCTCCTGGCCCAAGATATCCTTTCTGCCTTTTGCATAGATCTTCTCCAAATGGCAGGATTGGTCTTCATCGCACCACTCCAGATCGAGAATTTCGCCAAGCGTTGCTCCCGCTGGTACCATTGGGGATACCTTCTCTGCCGGGTTGACTATAAAGTCCATGACCACCGGCCTGTCCGTAGCCATTGCGGTGCGAATGACCGATTCGACCTCCGAGGGCTTGCTGGCCCGCAGGCCCACTGCCCCGTAGGCCTCGGCCAGCTTCACGAAATCCGGGCTGGTGCGGCCCAGAATGGTGGCCGAATACCTCTTCTCAAAGAACAGTTCCTGCCACTGCCGGACCATGCCCAGGCAGCCGTTGTTGAGCACCGCCACCTTCACGGGAATTTCGTTAACGACAGCAGTTGCCAGCTCCTGGCTGTTCATGAGGAAGCTTCCGTCGCCGGCCACGTCGATGACATCGCACTCCGGCCTGCCTATCTTGGCCCCGATGGCTGCGGGAAAGCCGTATCCCATTGTGCCCAGACCCCCCGAGGATATGAACTTCTGCGGATCCTTATGCACAAAGAACTGTGCTGCCCACATCTGGTTTTGCCCCACCTCCGTGGTGATGATGGCGTTTGGCGCAATCTCGCACAGCTTCTCAATCACATACTGCGGCTTGATGACATTCATGTCCGGAATATAGCGCAGAGGATATTCCTTCTTCCAGGCCTCTGTCTTCTCATTCCAAACGCTTCGGCCCTTGGGGCTGACCTCTTTCAAGAGTCCTTGCAGGGCATTTTTCGCATCCCCCACCACGGGAATGTCCACCCGCACATTCTTGCCCACCTCGGCCGGGTCCACATCGATATGGACTATCTTGGCCCTTGGTGCAAAGCTTGCGATCTTTCCCGTTACCCGATCATCAAATCGCGCGCCGATCGCCAAAATGAGATCGGACTCCTGAATGGCATAGTTGGCGTATTTTGTGCCGTGCATGCCCAGCATGCCCAGCGACAGAGGATGGTCCTCAGGAAAGCAGCCCACGCCCATAAGGGTAGTAGTAACCGGGGCATTGATCTTCGTGGCCAGCTCGATGAGCTCGCCATGTGCAGCAGCGTACTTCACTCCGCCACCCACATAAATGACGGGTCTTTCCGCCTCCATGAGCGCTTTGGCTGCTTTCTTGATCTGCATCTCATGCGCCTTAACGGAAGGGCGATAGCCGGGCAGATCTACCTGTGGCCAGGTGAACTCTACCTCATCCACGGTCACGTCTCTGGGCAGATCGATCAACACCGGTCCGGGGCGGCCGGTGCGGGCTATGTAGAAAGCCTCCCGGAAGACCTGCGTGATATCCTTGGCGCTTCTCAGCAAATAATTGTGCTTGGTAATAGGCAGAGTGATCCCGGTTATGTCCGCTTCCTGAAAAGCGTCCTTTCCAATCAGCCAGGTGTTCACCTGTCCGGTGATGGCAACCATTGGTACGGAGTCCATGTAGGCATTAGCAATGCCGGTGACCAGGTTGGTGGCCCCGGGCCCAGAGGTGGCAATGCACACTCCTACCTTTCCCGTGGCTCGGGCATATCCGTCCGCCATATGCGCCGCACCTTGCTCATGGCGTACCAGAATATGACGAATATCGGACTGGTAGATGGCGTCGTAAAGAGGCAGCAGCACACCGCCGGGAAGCCCGAATACTACATCTACGCCCTCTCTCTTCAGGCTCTCCAGTACCGCCTGAGCACCAGTCATCTTTTGAGACATCTGGCTTTGTCCTCCTCTTCCAGTCGCATCAGCCGGTTGATGCCCTCCAGCACCGCTTCGACCGATGCCATGATTATGTCCGCGCCGGCTCCCCTAGCCGTTATCTTCCTGTCTGCCATTGCCATCGTCACCCATACTTCTACTAGTGCATTCGTTCCGCCTGTTATGGCGTCTACATGATACTCCTCTAGCCGCACATCCGCCACATCTGATATGGCCCGCCTTATGGCATTTATGGCCGCATCCACCGGCCCGACTCCGGTTCCCGCTTCCAGCTTCATAGCCCCGTTAAGCAGTATCTTCACCGAGGCCGTAGGCGTCACCGTATTGCCGGCTACCACTGTCACCTCTTGCAGCTTCACCTTCGGCTCCATCTGAATAGAGAGCACGGTGTCGGCTATGGTCTGCAAATCTGCATCTGAGACACGCTTGCCTTTGTCGCCCAGCTCCTTTACCCTGGTCACGATCTGAGCTAACTGCTGTTCGGTTGCCAGGAGGCCGAACTCGCGCAAGGCCAGTTCGACTGAGGCCCGACCGGCATGCTTGCCCAGCACTATGCGCCTCTTCCTGCCCACGGTCTCCGGATGTATCGGCTCGTAGGTCCTGGTATCAGCCAAGAGCCCGTGCACATGAATGCCCGCCTCATGGGTAAAGGCATTCTCCCCCACAATTGATTTGTTGGGGGCCATAGGAAGGCCGGTCATTCGCGAGACCAGACGAGAGAGCTGGTATATATCCTGGCATTTGATCCCGGTGTTGATTTTGTAAAGAGATTCCAGGGTCATGACCACTTCTTCCAGGCTGGCATTGCCGGCTCGCTCGCCTATGCCGTTCACTGTCACGTGCGCCTGGGCTGCTCCGGCGCGAAGAGCCGCAATGGTGTTGGCGGTAGCCATGCCGAAGTCGTTGTGGCAGTGGATGCTGATCGGCACGCCCAATTGAGACAGCCGGGTAAATATATCCCCCGTCACCTCGGGAATCAGCACGCCTACTGTATCACAAAAAGCCAGTCTATCGGCTCCTGCCTCAATTCCCGCCATGTAAAGGCTGACCAGGTAATCCTGATCGGCGCGGCTGGCGTCCTCTCCAGAGAGCTCTACAATGAGGCCGTGGTCTTTAGCATACTCTGTAACCTGCACAGCCTTATTTATCACCGATTTTCGGTCGGATTTGAGCTTGCACTCTATATGAAGATCCGATACAGGTACCACAAGATGGACGGAATCTACATCGCATGCTAATGCCGTATCAATATCTGCGGTCAAAGCTCGAACGTAGCTGCATATCTCCGCTTTAAGGCCAAAATCAGCAACTGCTTTTATCGATAGGCGTTCTCCCTCTGAGGTCATGGCTGAGCCAGCTTCAATCACATCCACACCCAGAGAATCAAGCCCCTGGGCGATGGCGAGCTTCTCATCCATGCAAAGTGATACACCTGGCGTCTGTTCACCGTCACGTAATGTAGTGTCTAGAAAACGTATTTTACCAAATAAATCGATCCCACGCATTCATGCTCAATCACCCTCGGCCTCTCAGGCCGTTCTAATGCTGAGGTCTTTAATGATTGATAAAGCTAACGAGGGACAGGCATGAGAAGATATTTCGTTGAATGACGTTCCAAGGGGAAGCTTTAAACCGTTGCAATCAGATTCACTCTGAGAATGGTGGAGGTTTAGGATAGATGAAGTGCAAAAGATTGTCTCTTTCCATAGCTGTGATCATTTGCCTGATGACAATGCCCTTTTTGCTCAGCAATACGGCATTTGGGCAGGGGTGCGGCACAAACCCACTGGGTGACACATCTGGGGATACTGACTTTTATGTAAGCAAGAACCAAAATCAGGGTGTGTCCGGCGCATCATCGACGACACAATCCAGTCCGTCAAAGGCAGTTGTGACTCTAGGAGAAGTTGCCAAGGCGAACCAAAATGCCACGATCCAGAGCATAAATCCGGACAAGCCCAGTCCCCAAAGCCCGGGATCTGTCATAGTCTGGATGGTTGTGGCGTCCAATCCCGGCAATGAAAAGATGCTCTACAATTTTCGGCTTATGGGACCCGCAACCATTGGACAGCTTAAAGATGAGACCGGCTGGATAGCCGAAAGCTCCTGGACCTGGAATACTACAGACAAAGATGCAGGAGAAAACCAGATTGAAGTGCAGGTAATGCGTGCCGGATCGGCTGGAATTGAGGAAAGCAAAGTGCAAAGCTACGTCATTGCCACAAATTCTCAAAATGGCGATACGGCGGGAGCACTTGATAATGGTCATCCGGAATCAAAAACCTCCGACCCCATTTCAAACAAGCCGAGAGTTGCGCCCGACGAGAGGTCACGCATAAACCCAACCGTCAGCGGGCCCAATATGAAGATGCCCGAAACAAAACCTACGCTTCTACCTCAGGCTACCCTACAGGCGGTAGTAGAAACAGCCACGACTATGCCGGTACAGGTCGAGCCAGTGGAGCCCGAGTTTATGGAAGTGGATGGCAAGTGGACGGTAAAACTGGTGAATAATGGCGCTACCCTGAACCCCCTGCGCATCATTCAGACCGGAGAGAGCATCATGGGCATGGGGACTCTCAATGAGCAGAACACCAAGCTTCAGGTCCTCGTCAAAGGTTCTGTTTCCAAGAATCGCATGAGTCTTGATGTACAGACAGTAATTGCTGAATACGGTAACAAGATAGACAAGCGTATCGAGCTCGATCTGGTCAAGGTAGACAGAGTCATCTCCGGAAGCTATGAAATGTACTCGGGCGAAGAACTGATCGGCAAAGGAAATGCCACCGCCAGCAGATTTGCCTCTTAAACATGATAAAAAAAACAGAATGAATTTAATCTCAGCAAAGGAGGATCATAATTGAAGAGCCAGTTAATTGTATGCATGGTATTGATCTTAGCTACGCTCACCTGTCCGGCCTATGCAGGCTGCGGAAAATGGGTAATTCGAGATAATACCGACTTTCTGACAGACCCGATCTTCGACGATGCATTGGCGTCCTCCACCGGGAGCAGTGCCACTCTAAATCCTGACGGAACGGCGAAAGCGAAGAACGAGACGGTAGAGAATAGCGAAGAAACGGCTATCGTCGAGAAAAAGGCCCCCACCATTGACCTGGCAGGAAAGTGGAAAGTCAGTCTAAAAAAGAGCCCAGCAGAGCAGAATGAAGGAAAAGCCATTGATTTGATATTGATCCAGATCGGCGACCGGTTACAAGGTTACGGCACCCTTCTTGAAGGGGGCTTGAATAGTCCAGCCACCGCCACAGGCTCCATATCCGATGAGGGCATAAGCCTGGATGTAAAATTGATCCAGCAGAAGAAGGATTACAGGCTGGATATGGCTCTCGTCAAAAGCGAGCTTTTGGGCAGCTACGAGCTTTATGCGATGGAGAAACTAGCGGAAAACGGCAATGCCACAGCCAGCAGATCCGGCTCCTGAGCACCGACTCTTTTATTTTATCCGAATACCCCGCTGCTTTGCAGCGGGGATAAAGTCCCACCTTCTCCCCATCAATTGACCGATAATATTAAATCTCTTCTCGTTATTGATAGGTATCCTTTGGTGTTTGACGATAAATAATTTACCCAATAATTCTAGATCTTGACAGGTTTGTACGCGGCTTAATCGAATAATTCCAATTAGGATATAACTCATGGGAAATAATTTTTAGTCGTGCCATATTATCATCCAAGATCTTCTTTCCTTCTAAGTCCTTTCTTCGTCTTGGTTGAACCGATTAGCTTGATAATCGTTTCATAGCTGGTCAATGGCTTTCCTCGCCAATTCATGCTTATGAATGAGAACATGCAATGCTCAATCTTATTCCATTTGCTTGTCCCCGGCGGAAAACGACAGACACTTATTGTTATTCCAATTTCGTCCGCCAAATCTTGCAAAAAGAATTTCCAGCTTCTGTTTCGACTACCATTGCTTCCTCCGCCATCTGCACAGACGAGCAATTTTTTGCACTCTGCATAATGGTATTTTCCAATCACATTCCACCATTGTCGGATGCCTTCAACGGCGAACTCTGCAGTGTTATAGCTCTTGCCCACATTAGCCAATCCATCATTTCTTTTTAGGTCATAAATCCCATAAGGAATGGCAGAGCCAATTGCTAAAGATGGAAAATCATACACATTTACCGGTTCTGGATCGCCTTTTTGCCTCCAAGTCCTGCCCGAGTTCTTAAAATCGCCAATATTCTCTTTTTTCTTTGCGTCTACAGAAATTACAGGATCGCCCTCATCTATGAATTTGGCTGCCTGCGTATTAATATAGCGAAACTGATTATCTCTCTCCGGACTTGATTTACCGTCTAATGTTTTTTTATTGGCTTGAAGTGAATAGCCATCTTTTTTCAAGAGGCGTCTCACTGTATCGTGGCTCACGTCATGCCCTTTTAACTGTAGCTCTTCGGCTATGGCATAAGTTGATTTATATGTCCATTTAAGAAGACTCATCGGATCGCCTGCCGTGCTTTCCTTCATGATATTTTCTAGTTCGATCAGAAGAGTTGGGTCCTTGTTTTCGGCTTTCTTACGCCCGCCACCTGGCTTACGGAGCCTCTCCGGCTGCTCCAATTCATCTTCATTCTCAAGCTCTTGAATGCCTTTATCGATGGTCTTTCGAGATAATCCTGTTATATCAGAGACTCTTGAGACCCCACCCCAACCGATCTCAAGAGCTTTGGCAGCTGCAAATCGCCTAGCTTGGACGGAATCAGCACCGGACATAGCTTTTAAAAAGGGTTTATAATTTGAGTTGTCATCCATAATTATAATGGACATGTTCTACAATATAAACTTGTGTGTTTTATTTAGCGTCAACACCTAAGAGACGGGTCACTGTTCCATTTCACAGCAGCCAAGACGTTGCCAGAGGAACCCTTCTCCAGATTCTGAAGGATGCCGGAATCAGCAGAGAAGAGCTGCAGGACCTTCTCTAATTTCCATGAAGCTTGAGTGAAACAAATTGCAATCCTGCAGCTGCTTCTTTCACCCCCCGCTCACCCTCGCCCCCAAGCCCCTCCATCGTGTCGATCCGCGTCCCTCTGCCACAAATCCCGCCAACGTCCGCGCCATGATAATTCCGGCGCTCCTTGGCCGTGCAGCTTTCCGCTCGCGCTCGCACGGGCCCATCCGGACGCTCCCGGCCCCCGCCATGCGGGCCCAGCCTCCTCGGCCCATGGCACGACCTTTTGGCCAGATCGGAAGGCTACCCATGCTTTTTAGAAATCGCCGCTCGCTCAGCCGCTATCCAGAATTCTGGCGAAATTGTTTTATCTGGATTCGAGTTCGAAACCAATGCATGTAAAAGTTTATTGCCGAAGATCTGCCTCTCGTACTACCATGAAACAAAATGCATTATTATTGATCCTGGCGCTCTGCTTCGTCATCTCGCCAGCTCTCGGGCAGCAGGAAGCAAGCGAGCCACTTGCAGTCGGCAATGCATCTGCCAATGCTTCCGAACTGGTAAATTCGAGCATCCCCACCGGCGTCCAGTTTACCATGGTGAACATCTTCCAAATAGCAAAAGAAAATCCCATAGATCCTAAGCTAGGTTATATGCAACAAGAAGTCATTTCCGGAAAGAACGCCAGCGTCAACATGACCCTGTATCTGCCGGACATACATTCCGGAGCGCATTACCACAATGCTACGGATGAGATCGATTACGTAGTTATGGGCCAGGCGAATTTGACTATGAACGGCAAGGATATTCCAGTCAAGTCTGGGGATTTGATCTATATTCCACCGTTCAATGTGCATAATTACAGGGCTGTGGGAAATGAGACCTTCCAGATCATGGTATTCTTTATGCCTGCATTTGACGGAAAAGATAGAGTCTATGTTTGAAGACGGATGACAAACTCAGACTCTCTGAATAAAACTATTTTTTGAACACTCATTCACCCACATCAGCCCCATGACAATTCCGGCGCTCCTGGCCTGATGGGAAGGCTCCCTTGCAGCCAACTGCCTGGCCGCCAGTTATATTTCATGATCGGTAGTTTATGCCTACTATGAGAACTCTCTGTTATCGAATCACTCTTAGAAGCAAATGGAAAACACATTAAATCTTCTGAAAAAAAAGTAAGTGGTGCTTCTCTAAAAAATAGATTTCCAGTCGTTTTTCATGCTGACCACCTGCCAGCCCCACTCCTCAGCAATCCCAAGCCCATTATCCAATCTTCCCACCGCAGATGCATTATCATAGGCGTACTCGCGGATAGGATCGTCGTGGTGATTCAGTAAACCTAAGCCTTGCCTATTGCCTCCGGTGGTGAATTGAAGCATAGGAATATCCCCATCCGAGTTGCCGTAGGCAAAGATGGGGCGACGCCCAATGTTCAGTTGAATTTCCTTAGCCTTCTCCTGACCATCATCAATGACCAGGATTTCAGGAAGCTTCATGACCGAGCAGCTACTGTTATTTTCTATGAACTGTAGCTTAATGGCCGAACCTATCACCTGTTCCGGGGGGATTCCATATACCTCATCAGAGAAGGCACGCACGAAGTCCTCGTCTCCTCCCGTCACTATGTAGGTCTTGAAGCCCTCGTATCGCAGATAGCTCAACAATTCTATCATGGGTTTATAGATGCACTTGATATATGGGAACCCGAAGTGAGGGTTCTTGGACCTATTGAGCCAGTTTCTTGTCAAACTCATGTATTCGTCAGCAGTCAAATTCGAACTGGTGGTGACATAGATTTGCATTACCTCTTTGGTACTGAAGTTGCTGGCATAGAATCGCTCACCGGAAAGGATAGAACTGAAAGGTTGTGTATCATTCCATTCAGGGTGCTCCGGGGCCATATCCTTAACTCGATCGAACATGAAAAGATACTGGACGTAATCCGGATACTCGCACCATAGAGTGCCATCGTTGTCAAAGGTGGCGATTCGCTCTCCAGTTTCTACATAGTCCGGATTGCTCTTGTTGGTAACATTTGCTACAAAACTGAGGATGGCATTTTTTGCCGATCCCTCGTTCCAAGAAGGCAGAGGATCTACATTAGGAACAAATGCCATTGCCAATGATGGTATACAAAAAAGGGCTACAACAAATAGGACCAAATAAGTACTAATCTTCATATTTCTCACCACTTCCATTTTGACTATGCAATAGATATTTGAAATTTGTGGCAAGAGGATCTCTCGGACCGATGTTTATGATGCGGTCACAAGGGCGGCGGCGCGCGTGGGCCTGCATGACCCCGAGTCTAAGCTGCTGGAAGACCATTTCGGCCCGCATTGTTAGCCGGCATTGGTCCTGTACTCACCTCTTCCGGGCGGGGATGCGAAGGGAGTATATCGAGGAAGAGGAAATCTCTGTTGATCCGAATAATAAAATATACTTACGTTTCTTTCTAGTTCACCATTATTAGTTATTCTATAATCGTACCTAGTCGAATTATTATCCTTATGGCCTAAACTCCGCTCTTTTTAATAACCAGGTTTGCCTCGACCGGAATTCCTATCTTCATCTATAATTCTCATCGAGCCTTGAGGCCTTTACCGAAACCGAACATCAATAAATGGAATAATTAACCCAAAAAATAGGACATCAAATGATCGTAATTTTATGCCCAAACCCGGACTCGAACCGGGGACATTCAGATCTTCAGTCTGACGCTCTCCCAACTGAGCTACTTGGGCTCAAGTGGGCCCGACGCGATTCGAACGCATGACCTCCGCCATGTCAAGGCGACGTCATAACCAGCTAGACCACGGGCCCGCGAGCACCTTCCCTATCGCCTTCTCGCAGATAAAGTCTTCGGTCCGACTTGGGAATAGCTAAAATGAAATTTGGATAGGGCCGGCATCGTGCCCGGCCCTATCCAAATTTCAATTGTAGTAGACCTCTTTGTGATACTCATCCAGCGCCTTGATGGTTATCTGATCCTTCTTGGCCATGAGAATGGCATCTGCCGCGGCCACAGCCGCCTGAATGGTGGTGATGTAAGGGATGTGATAGTCCACGGCGCTTCTCCTGATCTGGACGCCGTCCTTGACCGACTCTTTGGTGGTGGGCGTATTGATGATCAGCTTCACCTCGCCAATCTTGATGTAGTCCATGATATTGGGGCTGCCGTTGTAGATCTTATTCACCCTCACCACAGGCAGGCCCGAGCGGCGCAGGTACTCGGCTGTGCTATCTGTGGCAATGATGGAGAGCCCCGCTTCATGCAGCTTCTTGGCGGCCACAGCAACGGCTGCCTTGTCCTCATCTTTGACGGAGATGAAGACCATGCCCTCCAGGGGCAGCGGATTGTCCGCAGACAGCTCCGCCTTGAAGAAGGCCAGGCCCAGCTTGTAGTCTATGCCCATGACCTCGCCCGTAGACCTCATCTCCGGCCCCAGCAGCACGTCTGCCCCAGGCAGCTTGTCAAAGGGCAGAAGCACCTCCTTGACGGAGACGTAAGGCGTCTTGGGCTCTAAAAGGGTGCCCTGCTCCCGCAAGGATTTCCCAATCATGACATTGGCGGCAATCTTGGCCAGGGGCAGGCCTACGGCTTTGGAGACAAAGGGTATGGTGCGACTCGACCTGGGATTGGCCTCCAGAACATAAACCGTGCCGTCTTTGTAAGCCATCTGCAGGTTCACAATTCCCACAACTTTAAGCCCCAGCGCGATCTTGCGCACGTAGTCCCTCACCACCTCTAAAACCACGCCAGGCAAGGTCTGAGGAGGAATCATGCAGGCGCTGTCACCCGAATGAATGCCTGCCTCCTCGATGTGCTCCATGATGGCGCCAATCAGAACATCGGTGCCGTCGCAAACCGCGTCCACATCGATCTCCACAGCGTTTTGCAGGAAATCATCGATAAGAACGGGATGATCATGGGAGACGCGCACCGCTTCGCGCATGTAGACCTCCAGGCCCGCCTCGTCGTAAACGATCTCCATGGCCCTGCCTCCCAAAACGTAGCTGGGCCGCACCAGTACAGGATAGCCGATCCTGGTGGCAACCGCCTTGGCTTCGAGGGGAGTGAAGGCGATGCCGGCACGAGGCTGAGGTATGTTCAACTGGTCCATGAGAGCATTGAACCTCTCCCGGTCCTCCGCCAGATCAATGCTGTCCGGGCTGGTGCCCAGAATCTTTGTCTTCAGGCCGCGACGTGCGATCTCCTTTTCCAGGGGGAAGGCCAGGTTTATGGCCGTCTGGCCGCCGAACTGCACCAGTACACCGTAGGGCTGCTCCTTTTCCAGGATGTTCATGACGTCCTCTAAAGTAACCGGCTCAAAGAAGAGCTTGTCCGAGGTGTCGTAATCGGTGGAAACGGTCTCAGGATTGTTGTTGACGATATGGGTCTCAATGCCCTGCTCCCTTAGTGCCATCACAGCATGAACTGTGCAATAGTCAAACTCGATGCCTTGCCCGATCCTGATGGGGCCTGAGCCCAAAATCAGCACCTTCTTTTTGTCTGAGGGCAAGAGTTCGCACTCTGTGTCATAGGTGGAGTAGTAGTAGGGGGTCTTGGCCTCAAACTCGGCGGCACAGGTATCCACCATCTTGTAAGTAGGAATGATGCCAAGCGAGATACGCATATCGGTTATCTCTTCCCGGCTTTTGCCCACGATGCCGGCTATCTGCTTATCAGTAAAGCCGGTGCGTTTGGCCTTCCTCAGAACTTTTGCATCGAGCCCGGTTCTAATCTCTTCTTCCATGGCGATGATGTTCTCCATCCTGTAGAGGAAGTAAGGCTCAATGCCTGTAATCTTCGAGATCTCCTCCGAGGACATGCCTCTCTTCAAGGCCTGGTAGATGGCAAAGAGCCGCTCGTCAGTGGGATTTTCCAGGAGGTTTTTTATCTCCTCATCCGTCCAGATGGTGTACTTTCCCGCGTACCCCAGATCTTTATCGATATCCAGGGAACGAATGGCCTTCATGAGAGCCTCCTCGTAGCTCCTTCCTATGGCCATGACCTCGCCTGTGGATTTCATGGCCGTGGTGAGGGTCTTGTTGGCCTTGACGAACTTGTCGAACGGCCAGCGGGGAATCTTGATCACCACATAATCCACGGCGGGCTCGAAGGAAGCGGGCGTCCCTTTGGTCACATCGTTTCGGATCTCATCGAGTGTCATGCCGATGGCGATTTTGGCGGTGACCCGGGCAATGGGGTAGCCGGTGGCCTTGGAGGCCAGAGCCGAGGAGCGGGAGACGCGAGGGTTGACCTCGATGACCCGGTATTCCCCGTTCTTGAATGCAAACTGGATGTTGCAGCCGCCCTCAATTTCTAAAGCGCGGATGATGTTGATGGCGGAGCTACGCAGCATCTGGATCTCCTTATCGGACAGGGTCTGGATGGGCGTGACGACGATAGATTCACCAGTGTGAATGCCCATGGGATCCATGTTCTCCATGTTGCAAATGGTGATGCAGGTATTGTTCGAGTCCCTCATCACCTCGTACTCCAGCTCAATCCAGCCCCCCAGGCTCTCCTCCAGCAAGACCTGGCTGATGCGAGACCTCTTCAGCCCCAGTTCACAGATGGAGAGCAGCTCCTCGCCAGTCCTGGCAATGCCTCCCCCCGAGCCACCCAATGTGTATGCGGGCCGAACTACCAGCGGCAGTCCCAGCTCCTCCATGACCGCCAAGGCCTCGTCCAGGGTGTTGACGGCTTTGCTCTTCGGCACGGGCTCGCCCACCCGCTGCATGGCCTTCTTGAAGAGGTCGCGATCCTCTGCCTCCCGAATGGACTTGACGGACGTTCCCAAAACCTCGACATTGAATTTCTCGAAAACGCCCATATCCGCGAGCTCAGATGTGATGTTAAGACCCGTCTGGCCGCCGATGCCGGCAATAATTCCATCCGGCCTCTCCTTCTCGATGATCTTGGCCAAAATCTCCGGCACCAGAGGCTCAATGTAGACCTTATCGGCAGTGTCTGGATCGGTCATGATGGTAGCCGGATTGGAGTTGACCAAGACGACCTCGATTCCCTCTTCGCGCAGGGATTTGCAGGCCTGAGAGCCGGAGAAATCAAATTCTGCGGCCTGACCAATCTGAATGGGGCCCGAGCCGATGAGAAGGACCTTATGGATATCATTTCTTTTGGGCATCTCTATCGCCTCCCGGCAACGCCTGTCCGACCATTCATTATTCTCAAGACCGATGCAAAGAATGGATCTTCCGTGCAGAGCGGTCCGGGATGGGCCTCGGGGTGGTACTGGACCGCTAGAACATTGAGCTTGTCGCTCTTTATGCCTTCGACTGTGCCGTCGTTGGCATTTAGCTGGGTGATCTCCAGGTCCGTGCCCTCCACAGAGCCGGGTCGGACGGCAAAGTTGTGATTCTGAGAGGTGATGTAGACGATTCTTTTTTCCAGATCTTTGACAGGCTGATTGCCACCATGGTGGCCGAACTTGAGCTTGAAGGTCTGGGCACCCAGGCCCAGGGATATGACCTGATGTCCCAGGCATATTCCAAAGATGGGGATTTGTCCCGCATAGTGTCGGACGGCATAGATGGCCTCCTTGGCCATTTCGGGATCACCAGGTCCATTGGAGACGAAGAGTGCCTCTGGCCTTGCCGCCTCGATCAGAGATATGTCGGCATGTGCAGGAAGCACCGTTATATCGAATCCTCGACAAGAGAGGCTTTTAAGAATATTCCTCTTAATGCCTAAATCCAGCACCGCCATGCGAGGGCCATTGCCTTTCATGCGGTAAGGTGATTTGCAGGTCACATCTCCCAGCAGATTTTGGAGAGAGATATCGGCCTGGGACCTTGCCATTGCCACCACATCCATGTCTTGCACGTCTCTCCTTTCGCCAACGGCAAGCGCGGCTTTCATCACGCCAAGCTCTCTTACCTTCAAAGTGAGCATGCGAGTATCCACGTCACATAGTCCGGGCTTGCCCTCATCAATAAGGAACCGGTTGAGCGTCTTTGCATGACGATGATGTGTTGGACGATCCCAGTATTCCCGGCTGACCATGGCGCGCGGCCACATCCGGTCGGATTGAAAATCCTCGCCGCTTATGCCGTAATTTCCTTGCAGAGGATATGTGAACATGAGCATCTGTCCGTGGTAAGAGGGGTCTGTTAATGCCTCCTCATATCCGGACATAACGGTAGTAAAGACCAGTTCACCCGAAACCGTACCGGGCGCACCAAAACCGGTACCTTCCACCCTTGTACCGTCTTCTAACCCTAAGACCCCAATCATAGTATCGGCAACACAAGAAGCTAAGTCATCTAAATACATTTCGATATCATCATCTTTTTTAAGCTGGAGCCCTATCCCGCATGCATGGAAGTTAAAGTGGAAATCTCAAAAAGCTCCGATTTTAGCCAGGTCTATGCCATAGGCGCGATCGGAGGACACAGCCCCTACGACTTTCGCATTGCCTTTTACAACGACTCGCCAAAGACGCTGGTCGAGGACGGCAAGAACATGACGGTCATGGAGAGAAAGATCGATACGGAGATCATTCTCTCACCCCTGGCGGCCAAGGAACTGGCCAACTGGCTGGTAGAGCACATCAAGGACTACGAGAAGGTCTTCGGAGAGATCAAGAGGCCGGGATCGGTACCCCAGAATCCTGCCATTACGGAGAAGGGCAGCGAGTCGGCAGCTATCCAGGGATATATGTGAGGCGGCTATGAACAACAAAGAGAAGGTGCTGCTGCACAGAGGCATGGACAAGGTCAAGCAGAAGATGTTTGAGGAGGCTTTAGAGATCTTCGAGCGAGTGCTGGCTATGAACCAGGATATACCGGAAGTCTGGAACAACCAGGGCGTGGCCCTCTTTGGCCTGGGCCGCTTCGACGAGGCCATGCAAAGCTACGATCGATGCCTGGCCATCGACCCCGAAAATCTGGATGCCCTTAGGAACAAGGGCTTTTTGCTGAGAAACCAAAAGAGACTGGAAGAAGCGCTTCTGGTTTACGACTGCGTGCTCCAGAAAGGAGGCGATGCCTATGACCAGGAATCCACGGCCGCTGTGCTGACGGCATTAGGACGATTGGAAGAGGCATTGAGTTGCCTGTACCTGGCCAGGGAGGCAATGCCTTTGAAGCGCCTGGAAGATGAGATTGAGATGGTAAAGGAACTGATGGAGCAAAAAGGCATTCCTGTTCCAGAGGAGAGAGCCCCCCCGGAAATAGCCCATCAGAGAGCCCTTCAAAGAGATATTCAGAGAGACCTTCAGGGGAAAGAGTGATATCATCAAAAAGAGAACCTTAAAGCATAATTTTTGGGGGAGAGATATTGAAGGGCTTCATAATGATAAACGTTGAGCCGGGAACGGAAAAGGCGGTCCACGATTGCCTGGAGGGCATCAAAGGTATTCGGGAGGTTGTACCGGTCTATGGAGAGAGAGACTTCATCGCCATAGCTGATGTGGAGAGCATATCCGACCTAAACCGGGCTGTTCTGAGCGTAAGAGAGATCAATGGAGTGACTTATACTCAGACGATTCTTGGCATGGAGCTGAAGTTCTAGAGATTAATGCCCACGCTCAAAGATACCGGCTCGCTTGCGCCCCTTTATCTGGCCGTCTTCGTCGCTGTCCTGGGATTCTCCCTGATTGCGCCGTTTTTTCCTCGCTATGTCATGGATATGGGCGCATCTTACACCATGCTCGGATTTATTGTCTCAGTCTACGGAGCGGTGCAGCTTCTCACCCAGATACCCATAGGCCGCCTCTCCGATCAGATGGGGCGAAAGAAGATCTTGCTCCTGGGCCTGGCCACATTTTGCTTCCTTCCCCTCTTTTACATCTATGCGAAGAATGCAAATTCTCTCCTGCTCATCCGAGCTTTGGGAGGACTGGGAGCCGCAGCCGTCTGGCCTATTGCCATGGCACTGATTATCGATCAGGCAGAAGCAAAAAACCGAGGGGCTGCCATGGGCCGGTACAACGCCGCGTTCTTCTTTGCCTTAGCCGTAGGCCCTCTCATCGGAGGAATGCTCTACGATCTTCTCGGCCTGAAGGCTCCGTTCTATTTGTGGGCTCTTCTGGGGGCAGCTTCATTTCTTGTAGTCTATTTCCGGGTAAAAGATCCTGAGAAAATCAGAGTAAAGATGGGCCTTCTTCCTTCACGGGGAAAGGAAGCGCTCATCGCTTCCGGCTATCGGCTCACATTTCTAGCCTGCTCCTCGGTCGTCCTCTGGGCAGGAGTGGTAGGCGGCTTCAACTTCACCATGCTGCCAGGCTACGCCGCCGGCCTGGGATTTAATGCTACGGATGTGGGGATAATCTATCTGGTTTATGGAGGCAGCACAGCTCTTTTTAATATCTACTTTGGCCGCCAGGCCGACCGGGGAACAAGAAAAAAACTTATCTTCACCGGCTGCCTGGTGGGGGCCGTCAGTTTTGCTTTTCTTTCCCTGGCGGATGCATTGATCCCCGTCACATTCCTTTTCGCGGGCCTGGGCATGGGGCTTGGCATGGCAAGCCCGGCAGCCGCGGCGCTAATCGCTGATACCACCAGCAACGCGCGACGCGGGGAGGTTTACGGCATCTTCAATACCGCTCGCATGAGCGGTGTGGTTATCGGGCCGCTTATTGCAGGACTGACCGCGGATCTGCATGGGGTTGACGGTTGCATCTATGTCTTCACAATATTGGCGATTGCCATAACTCTTGTAACTCTATCCGTCCGAGAGGCAAATATTACTAATTGTGAATAAAATAAAAAATCAAACAGTCGGAACGTTCTGTCCGCCCTCTTCTCCTATAGCACTCCTGGAGCGTTTAAGGTGCCCCAGGAACCTTGCGAACCGATCCTCAGCGAGGACTTGCTCTGCGCGTACTTCATGTTATTTTCCAGGTGTCCGCCAAAGGTGACCGAGATGGGAGACATGGATGTGGGAGCCTTGCTGCCGATCTGAATGGCATTGGTGTTATTGCTAAGTTTAAAAGGAATGGCATTGTTGTAGAAGCTCTGGCCCAGGAGAGGGAAATAGGGAGCATCTAAGATTTCCAGAATAGATATATCCGCTGCAGTGAAGGAAGCTGCCTTTGCAGGGTAGTTCATCTGGAAGAACATGGGATCATCGTAAAGCCACATCGTTGCCAGGCCGGTGCCGGCCAGCATTAAGAGCACAGCTAAAGCAATCGTATATTTCATCATAGATTCTCTCCCAGACATCCGTTGGATTTAAACCTATTGGAAAAAAAGATGAGATGGGCAAAACCCTTTGCCCCATCTCAAGTACGTTTATGCGCTACGCTTCATTCATCATGGTTTATCTCACTATCTTTTTACGACGACCACCTTACTCACTACCTTTTTGCTCAACACCAGATTTTGCAGTGCATAGTCCTGACCTAGCGCGCTGTCATAGCCGGTTGCCGGGGCGTGCTTGCCATCCCTGGCATAGACAAAAATCCTGTAGTTGCCGCCGTCAGTTGGTGCATTGTTCCAGGTCCACTGGTTCTTTGTAGACCAATCCGATACCGTCTTCCAGGCGTTGCCTGTGGAGGGGCCATTCAGCCAGAACCGGTAGAGTATCGGATCTTTATTGGCATCTGTGGCCGTTGCCGTCCATTTCACGATCGTTCCTGCGCTCTGCGGATTTTTCTTGTCGGGCAGAAGAGCCGTCAGCTTGGGCGGCTCATTGGGCGTAAGCAGATACGATGCACCCAGTGCGCTATCGTAACTGGTTGCAGGACTGTGCTTTCCGTCCCGAACATAGACATAAACGGTGTATTCCCCGCTATCGCTGCCGGAATTAGTCCAGGTCCACTGGTTGTTTATTGACCAATCCGCCACCACCTTCCAGGCATTGCCTGTAGAGGGGCCCTTCAACCAGAACCGATAAAGGATAGGTTCTTTGTTGGCATCGGACGCTTTTGCTGTCCACTTCACTGCGTTTCCTGCGCTCAGTGGGCCGAGCTTGTCGGGTAGCAGAGCCGTTAGCTTGGGCGGCTGATTGGGTGTGAGCAGATACGATGCCCCCAGTGCGCTATCGTAACCGGTTGCTGGATTGTGCTTTCCGTCCCGGGCGTAGACGTAGACGGTATATGCCCCGCGATCACTGCCCAAACTGGCCCAGGTCCACAGGTTCTTTGTCGACCAATCCTGTACAGTCTTCCAGGCATCCCCGGTCGATGGGCCCTTCAACCAGAATTTGTAGAATACCGGCTCTCTATCTGGATCTGAGGCTATTGCCATCCACTTTATGGGAGTGCCGGCAACTTGTGAACTGGGCTTGTCCGGCTTCAGGGAGACGAGAGTGGGCGGCAGGTTTTGCCGCAGCACGGTGAACAGGGCCCCTGCATCGTCATCCCATCCAGACGGGCTGGAGTGCAGGCCATCCCTCACTTGCACCTGAATCTCGCTTGTTCCTGCGTCCGCAGGCGAGGTGGGCCATACGAAGGTCGGGTCGGTGGACCAATCCCGCGCAATCCTCCAGGATCCGCCGGTAGCGGATCCCTTCAGCCAGTATCTGTAGAACACAGGGTTTCCTTCCGGATCCATGGCGGATGCCCTCCACATCACTGTGGCTCCTATGGGCTGTGGGCTAAACACATTGCTGGTCAGGCTGGTGATAACCGGCGGAAGGTTCTGGTTGATGATAGAGAAGGCGGCTATTTCATAGTCGTCTGATCCTCCCGGTCCGGCATGACTGCCGTCTCTAACTGCCACCAGCACCTCGCCGTAGCCGACATCCATGGGATTGGTTCTCCAGATCCAACGGTTGTTATTTCCCCAGCCAGTCTGGTCCATCCAAAATCCGTTGGTAGAAGGCCCGCGCAGATAGAACTTGTACTGCAGGGGAGCTCCTTCCGGATCGGATGCAATTGCGGTCCACTTGATCCAGCTTCCCACAAACTGGGGAGCCGGCCGATCGGAGAACAGCATGTTGACTCGTGGCGGCTGGTTGGCGCTGGTAAGTGTGAAGGATACCGTCTTCTTGATGTCGAAGCCTGCCGATCCAGCGTGATTGCCGTCTCTGATCCACACCTCAATCTTATAGGCTCCCGGCGCATAACCAACGGTGATCCATGTCAAGACGTTGTTCGTGGAGTATCCGCTGTCAGCCCTCACGGCAAGGGAAGGCGCCGGTCCGCGTACGAAGAATCTGAACTGCAGGGTATCTCCCTCTGGATCAGTGGCTCCAGCGGTCCAGATTACAGGCGTGCCCACCATCCGCGGGCTGGCCAGGTTCGAGACCAGCGTGGGATTAGTAGGCGGCAGGTTATTGTTGCGGTTGCCAAAGTCGATTCCCTGCTTATTCTCTCCCGCTGCCAGAGCAAAGGAGTAAACCTGTGCACCAGGCGCAGGCGGCTTGGTCTGCGTCCAGCCGGATTGGGATACCTCGGCGACGACGTAGTTTGCCGGAGTGATGTTCAGGAAGGCATAGGTGCCGTCTGATCCCGTGTTTGTGGTACTGATCACGGTCAGGCTCGTGGCATTCTTTAACTGGATGGTCCAGCCAGAAAGCCCAGCGTCGCCGCCATCCTTAACACCATTTCCGTTGAGGTCATAAAACTTCATGCCAAAGATCGAGCCTAAAGACGGCGGTGTGGCCAGCTTGTTGCCGAAGTCTTGGTTGCTGGAGCTGCCCGGGATGTGAACGGCGCGAACCGTTGGTGTGGTGGCAGTCCAGCCCTGTCTGGCCAGCTCCTTGATCTCGTAGTTGCCGTGCGGGATGTTGATGAACTTGTAGGCTCCGTTGGCATCTGTATTGACTTGTGCCATCAGGATATCGGGCCCAGGCACCACATATACCAGATCGATTCCCCAATTGGGAACACCTGGTTCTCCCGTGTCCTTAACTCCATTGCCGTTCAGGTCGTTGAACTTCATTCCAAAGATTATGTTGGGGCTGAATGCCGGAACGTTCACCACTATATGGACTTGCGTGGTCAATGTGACCAGTATGGGGTCATCCACCTCATAGGTTCCCGGCACCAGGTTGCTGAAGGTATAGGTGCCGTCCTGGCCCGTGGTGGCTGTGGCGATCTCTTTGCCGTTCTCTACCAGCTTGACCTCCTGTTCGGGAAGGCCAGGCTCATCCTCGTCTTGCACTCCATTGCCGTTGGCATCATAGAACTTTTTGCCCGTGATGGACAGGTTGCCCTTGTTGCCGAAATCCTTTCCAGAGACGTCCGCATCCAATAGATCGATGCTATATGGTCCCTGCGGCAGAGTCTGAGTCCAGCCTTCCTGGGCGACTTCGCTTACCGTGTATTTGCCGGGAGCGAGGTTCTTGAAGGCGTAGGATCCGTCCTGGCCAGTGGTAGTGGCGTTGATGGTATTGCCGTCTTTGGCGAGCTGAATGTTCCAGCCGGCAAGAGCAGCCTCATCTCCATCCTTTGCTCCGTTTCCATTCAGGTCGTTAAATTTGGCTCCGGTGATGGACCAGGATCCGTGGTTGCCAAAGTCTTTGCCTGTTACATCGGCATCCACCAGCACAACCGAATAGGATCCCAGAAGAGGCGCGGTCCTGACCCAGCCGGACTGCTCGACTTCCTTTATCGAGTAGCTGCCTGGCATCAGGTCCGCGAATTTATAGGAACCATCTTTTCCGGTCGTGGTGCTATTGACAACGCTGCCCGAGAGCTGGATCGTCCAACCTTCCATTCCCGGCTCGCCGTCGTTGGCTCCATTGCCGTTGAGATCGTTATACTTCATGCCAAAAATGCTGTAGGATGATAGCTTATTGACAAAGTTCCTCTCAGAAACATCTGCATCCATCAGATCCACGCTGTAAGATCCGCTCTCAGGACTTAGAGCCTTCCAACCGGTGGGCAATGTCTCGCTAACTGTGTAGCTTCCCTTCTTAAGTTGCTCGAAGCGATAGGATCCGTCTTCACGAGTTAAGGCGCTGATCTCGCCGTCCGGCCCGGCAAGCCGAATTGTCCAGCCGGACAGAGCCTCGCCGCTATCCAAGAGGGAGTTGCCGTTCTTATCATCATAAGCTGTGCCGGAGATGTTCCGAGCAGGCTCGCTGAGTGTGATGAATGCGGACAGCTCGCTGTCAAAGCTATCCAGAGCAGCGTGCTTTCCATCCCTAACCTGGGCCTTGACCTGATTTTCGCCTGCATCCGAGGAGGATGTAGTTTGGGTCCAGGTGTTGGCACCGCTCCATTCCGTCACAGGCTGCCAGGCTCCGCTGGTTGCCGGTCCACTATGGAAGAAGCGGACGGACAGCGGATCTCGGTCGGCATCGGTAGCATTTGCCGTCCAGATTATGGTGGTGCCTGGAATCTGAGGGCTGGTGACATCCGAGGTTAGTGAATTCAAGACAGGTGTCTGGTTCACGGCCGCCGGAATCACAGGCTCTGCGCTCTTCGTTTCATTGACGGGCTGCTGTGGCGTCAAATTTTCCTGTACCAGGGGTGTGGTTATGTTCTCATCCAGAGGAGGTACAACTGTCTCCGGGGCAACCGTCACATTTTCCGATGCTATGGGTGTGGTTATGTTCTCTGTGACAGGAGGTACATTCTCGCCCGTGACAGGCCCTTCTAGCGGCAGAGGTGCATTTATGGTGAACTCGGCGCTCATGTTGCCGGCTTCGCCCTCTGCTCCCTCGTGCAGGCTGTCCTTAACCTGCACAGAGATCTGGCTGGTACCGGGCTCTATGGCCGTCCAGGTCCACAGATTCTCTGATTGCCAGTCGGTGGCAGGCGTGTCGTTGACCAGGAAGCGATAGCTGATTGGATCGGATTCCGGATCGCTGGCCTGGGCTGTCCAGGTGACGGCGGTTCCCAATAGTTGCGGGCTGACGCTTTCCGCCGTAAGGCTGCTAAGGACTGGTGATTCGTTGAGCTTGGCCGGTACGACTTCCGCCGGCACAACCTCGGTTTGCACAGGCTCTTCTACCGGCGCGGGTGCATTTATGGTGAACTCTGAACTCATGTTGCCGGCTTCGCCCTCTGCTCCCTCGTGCAGGCTGTCCTTAACCTGCACAGAGATCTGGCTGGTGCCGGGCTCTAAAGCCGTCCAGGTCCACAGGTTCTCTGGTTGCCAGTCGGTGGCAGGCGTGCCATTGACCAGGAAGCGATAGCTGATTGGATCGGATTCCGGATCGCTGGCCTGGGCCGTCCAGGCAACTGCTGTTCCCAATAATTGTGGGCTAACGCTTTCCGCCGTAAGGCTGCTAAGGACTGGTGATTCATTGAGCTTGGCCGGTACGACTTCCGCCGGCACAACCTCGGTTTGCACAGGCTCTTCTACCGGTGCGGGAGCAATTATGGAAAATTCGCGGCTCATGTTGCCGCCATCACCCTGCGCTCCCTCGTGCAGGCTGTCCTTAACCTGCACAGAGATCTGGCTGGTGCCGGGCTCTAAAGCCGTCCAGGTCCACAGGTTCTCTGGTTGCCAGTCGGTGGCAGGCGTGCCATTGACCAGGAAGCGATAGCTGATTAGATCAGATTGCGCATCTACAGCCGTTGTCGTCCAGGTAACCGTTGTTCCCAATAGTTGCGGGCTTTCGCTATCCGCCATTAGACTGCTTATGACCGGCGGCGTGTTGGGCGGCAAAACGATCTCGAAGTTGGCGCTGCTGGCGCTGTCTCCGTCCTGATTGTGCTTTTCATCTCTTACCTTGGCCTCGATGGCATGCTGTCCGACCTGCTCCACGGCAGCCGTCCAGCTCCAGACCGCACTTTCCGACCAATCCTGCATTACCGTTCCATCCAAGGAGAACAGGAATTGCAGGGGATCACTTTCGACATCAGATGCAGCCGCCGTCCAGGTTATTGCGGTTCCTGTCGCCTGCGGGCTCTCTTTGTCTGCGGTGAGCGTGCTTAAGACGGGAGCGCTGTTGGGGGGAAGAACGATCTCGAAATTAGCACTCTTCGAGCTGTCTCCTTCCGGATTATGCTTTCCATCTCTTACCTTGGCCTCGATGGCATGCTGTCCGACCTGCTCCACGGCAGCCGTCCAGCTCCAGACCGCACTTTCCGACCAGTCCTGCACTACCTGCCCGTCCAATGAAAACAGGAATTGCAGGGGATCGCCCTCAGCGTCCATGAATTCGACAGTCCAGGTGATAGTAGAACCGGTCTCCTGGGGGCTCTGCTTGTCGGGACTGAAATTGATGATGGCAGGTTTCTGGTTAGGGGGCAATATGACGAACGTCGCGCTCCTGCTGTCGTCAAATCCGTCTTGCTCGGCATGCTTTCCGTCTCTAACCTGGACCTCTATCTGGGCTTCGCCCTCGGCTGCTGTCCAGGCCCACTTGTTGCGGGACTGCCAATCGGTTGCAGGAAGTTGGTTTAAAAAGAACCTATATAAAATTGGATTTTTCTCGGGGTCAGACGCTTTGGCCGTCCAGGTTACAATGCTTCCCGTCTCCTGGGGGCTGTTCTTATCTGCTGCCAATTCGGAAATGACTGGCTTTTCATTGGGTTTATTTATGGTAAATTTTGCCTTTTTGGACGAATCGCCCTCCATATTATGTGATCCATCCCGGACTATTGCCTCTATGCTGTGAACTCCGATTTCATTGACGGAGGTCTCCCAGGTCCATTGATTCGGATCCTGCCATCCGGTTATTGGCGAACCGTCCAATAGGAACTGGTACTGCAAGCCATCGCTCTCCGGGTCACTGGCTATTGCTTCCCAGGTCACGACTATTCCGGCTTCCTGGGGGCTGGCGGGAACCGGTGTCAAGCTGATCATGACGGGAGCCAGATTTGCGGGTTTTGTTTCCTGTAGCTGCGTCATCTGTTCCTGCGAGGCGGTTTGCTGCTCCTCTACGGGTGGTACATAGGTTTGCTCTGGAGCAGTCTCAACCGGGACCGTTTCCAAAGCCGGCTGCTCCTGAGCTTGCGGAGGTGCCGGGGGGGGCGTCAACAGAAATTCAACTATTTTCTCGTCCGGTGTAAATTGCGGGCCAGCATGCATTTCATCCCTGACCGAGACGCTAATCTGGTAATTTCCGGCATCTATGGAATTGGTATCCCATTTCCAGGTATTGTCGGAGGTGTCTTGGTTTACCGGCTTCCATACGTCTCCAGTAGATGGCCCTTTTAGCCGGAATATGAAGGACATGGGATCATTTTCCGGGTCTTTTGCTTTGGCCATCCATTTTATGGTACTGCCTGCTTCCTGGGGACTGGGCTTGTTGCTACCCAGGGCAGTAATTGCGGGCTGCTGGTTGACGCCCTCTCCGCCCATATCTGGTGCAGAGAAATCCCCCTGTCCGGAATCTCCCGGCGGCTGCGGATCGAATTGTGCATAGGCCGATACGGCCAATAGCACTCCCGTTATCATTAATACTGCAAAGACGAGAAATACGTCTCTGTACTTACCTTTGAATCTAGTATTATTCTTATTCGGTTCTTTCATCTCCTCACTCTCCTTTTCCTCACTATCCCACTCGAACTTGAAAATTTCATGACCAAAAGTTAGTCCTGGCATTTATGAATCTTTTTTTCACATTGATGACTTGTTAGCTCTACACCGTCATTGGCAATTTCATATGAATCCCATCTAAGCAAAGGGATGTTTTGCAGAGTCTTTCTTGGCCAGTATTTCCGATACCAAGGGATTCCTGGCTACAGCACGCTCGATGGCCAGCTTTGTAGCCTGATAGTTATATTCATAGATCTTTTTCTTGTCTTTTGCATCCCACTCTACGAACAAGGATACTATTATCATCAGTTCCTCGGCCAGCTCCTGGGGCAGGGTCCCCTGCGCCACGCAGTCCATTACCGCCTTGGCCACAGCCGCCTGGGCAGGGCCGAATATGAGTATTGCCCGTCCGGCCCCCTTAATAGTGACCTTGTTTACCATAAGGGTGAAGGGCTTGGCGGGCAGGTTGGGCGCTAAGACCGCCAGCAAGGGAGTATGCCCCTGGGCGGGCGAGGCCAGTGCACTGACAAAGGCCTGCTCTACGTAGCTGCCTTTAGGCCCAATTACGAGATCGATATGGGCGATCTCCGGCCCTTCTCCCACCAATGCTTCTCCGATCAATACGCTTTCAAATGGTTGCATCATGCGTAGAACATAAGATCTGTATTCATATAAATTTGTACGCTAAGCTATCGCCAAAAAATATATCATTATAATACGCTGCAAGATTAGGCAATGCGAATACTTGTAGTCAACAACTATGGGCAGTTCAATCACCTTATCCGGCGCGCCATCCGGGAAAAGGTGGAGACGGACCTCATCTCCAACCAGACGCCGCCTGAGGAGATCGATGCCGATGGCCTCATCCTGGGAGGAGGGCCAACACTGGAGCGCGCCGGGCGCTGCGCGGATTATCTGAGGGATCTGGATATTCCCATTCTTGGTATTTGCCTGGGCATGCAGCTCATGGGCACCACCTTTGGGGGAAGAGTGGTTGCCGGCAGCATGGGCGGCTACGCGGAGGTGAATGTGCAAGTCCTCAAGGAAGACGACATCTTGAAGGGCCTGCCGCAAAAGTTCAAGACCTGGGCCTCGCACATGGACCTGGTGTCGGAGCTTCCCCCAGGCTTTGAGATCCTGGCCAGGTCGAACGTCTGCGAGATCGAGGCCATGAAGCATCTGACAAGGCCGCTGTACGGCGTGCAGTGGCATCCAGAGGTCGTGCACACTGAGCACGGTCTGGAGCTTTTGGACAATTTCATTGCTCTATGCAAGAGATGATTGCCGAGCTGAATGAGGCTTTTCTGGCGGCGAAAAAGCTCAACCCGTCAAAGCTGGCCGCTCAGATACGGGAGTTGGGATTTCATTGCCTGCAATGCGGGGAATGCTGCCGGGGAGAAGACAACAGCGTAGTCGTCTTTCCCCAGGAGATAAGACAGATCCAGATGAGAACGGGCCTGCCATGGCTGGAGGTTGTGGGCCCGCCCATGGAGGGTGAGTGGGACAAAGACGGCTGCTTTCATACCCTGGAGTGGAGGCTGAAAAAAGAGGGCGAATCCTGCCGGTTTCAGCAAAATGACCGGTGCTCCGTCTACCGTGACCGGCCCATGCTCTGTAGCACCTACCCCTTCTATTTGGATAACGGCGAATTGATGTGTTCAGAGTGCCGGGGTCTGGGGGGCAAGATGGAGTCCGGCGAGGCGGATAAGATGGCAGAAAAGCTCATTATGCGCTACCTCTTCGAGATCCAGGAGGCCATCGCTCTTTTGCAAAGATACCGGGACTTCGAGAGGGGCGAGGCCAAAAAGGGCGACAGGTGCATCGTGCACGACAGCGAGGGCGAGCACAGGATTGCTGGCGGAGCGCTGCTCGAGTGAGATTACTGCACAGCGCTCTTCACCTCATCCACGATCTTGTCGATGAGGCTCTTCTCCTTTTCTGTCTGCTTCTTTTTCGTCTCGCCAAACTCCGCCGCCAGCGCCTCCAAGAGCTGCTTTTGCCGCACCGTCACGGAGGAAGGCGTTTTAATCTTAACCTTGACATGTAAATCGCCCGAGCCCAGCCCCTGCAGCCTGGGCATGCCCTTTCCCCTCAGCCGGAAGACGGTTCCCGTCTGCGTCCCCGCCGGTACCTTTATCTTGGCCCTTCCTCCTAAGGTGGGGACCTCCAGCTCTGCTCCGAGAGCGGCCTGAGTGAAGCTGATGGGCGTCTCCAGAAGCAGGTCGCTGTCCACGCGCTGGAACATGGGGTGAGGCAGGACGTTTATGCCCACGTAAAGGTCTCCGCTCTCTCCTCCCGGCCCGGCGGCATCCCCCTGGCCGCGCAGCTTGAGGTGCTGACCGTCCTCCACGCCCGGCGGGATCTTGATGTTGATCTTGCGATTCTTTCGTACCCTTCCCGAGCCGGAGCAATCCCCGCAGGGAGCGACGATGATCTGCCCCCGGCCACCACACTTGGGGCAGGCCGAAGAGGTGACCATCTGTCCGAAGGGAGTGTTCTGAGCACGGGTGATCTGGCCCGTGCCCCGACAGTTGCCACAGGTGGTGGGGCTGGTGCCGGGCTTGGCCCCGCTGCCGTGGCAGGTAGGACAGCTCTCTGTACGCGGCACCTCAATGGTCGACTCCAGACCGGTAGCCGCCCGCTCCAAAGTAAGTTGGACATCGTAGCGCAGATCCCGGCCCCGGGCGGGCCCGCGGCCCCGGCCACCGCCCCCGAAGAACATATCAAATATGCTCTCGCTGCCACCTCTTCCTCCGCCCCCGAAACCGCGCAGCAGATCCTCGAAGTTCACCCCGCGGAACAGGTCCTCTTGCGAGTACTGGCTGTTGATTCCGACATGGCCGAACTGGTCGTACTTCTGCCGCTTTTCCGGATCGGAGAGGACTGCATAAGCCTCGGATAGCTCCTTGAACTTCTCCTCAGCATCGGGCTCTTCCGATCTGTCGGGATGATACTTCATGGCGAGCTTGCGGTAAGCTCCCTTGAGGTCCTTCTCGCTCGAATCCTTGGGTACTCCCAAGATCTCGTAGTAGTCCTTCTTCTCCGGCATGTTTTATTCAGTTCCTTGTGGGCGGCTTTCCTTTGAGCGGTTCACTTCTTGTCGTTTACTACTTCATAGTCGGCATCCACGGTCTGATCCGACTGCCCCTGACCAGGCTCTTGACCCGCGCCCTGCTGGCCTTGCTGCTTTTCTTGCTTATCCGCTGCCGCCTTCTGGTACATGGCAGCAGACAGCTCGTAAACGGCGCTTTGCAACTCTTCGGTCTTGGCCTTGATCTCGGAGATCTCGCCTCCGGTCTGGGCATTCTTCAGGTCGGCAATGGCCTTCTCGATCTTCTCCTTCTGCTCGGCGCTGGCCACATCGCCTGCCTCTTTAAGCATCTTCTCCGAGGCGTAGGCCAGAGAGTCAGCCGCATTCTTGACCTCAATTTCTTCCTTTCTCTTCAGGTCATCGGCAGCGAAACGCTCTGCGTCTTTGATCTTGGCATTGATTTCATCCTTGCTCAGTTTGTGAGGCGCAGTAATGGTCATATTCTGCTCCTTCTTGGTGGCCAGATCCTTGGCCGAGACATGAATGATGCCGTTGGCGTCAATGTCGAAGGTGACCTCGACCTGGGGAATGCCGCGAGGAGAGGGCGGAATGCCCACCAATGTAAACCTTCCCAAAGAGACATTGTCTTTGGCCAGAGGCCTTTCGCCCTGCAGCACATTGACCTCAACACTTGTCTGGTTGTCTGCAGCCGTTGTGAATATCTGGCTATTTCGAGTGGGGATGGTGGTATTCCGTTCAATCAGCTTGGTGGTTACAGAGCCCAAAGTCTCAATGCCCAGGGAGAGAGGTGTTACGTCCAATAGCAGCAGATCCTTGACTTCGCCGCCCAAAACGCCCGCCTGAATGGCTGCACCCATAGCCACGCATTCCATGGGGTCTACACCACGCTCAATTTCCTTGCCCATGAAGCCCTTTACGAACTCCTGAACAATAGGCATCCTGGTAGGACCGCCCACTAATATGATCTTGCCGATATCTGATTTCTCCAGCTTGGAGTCTCTCAGAGCTTGGGTCATGGGACCGCGACAGCGCTCAATGACATCCTGGATGAGTTCATCGAGCTTGGAGCGGTCCAGAGTCATGGAAAGGTGCTTGGGGCCGCTCGCGTTCGCTGTAATATAGGGCAGATTGAGGTTGGTCTGCATTACGCTGGATAGCTCTATCTTGGCCACTTCTACCGCTTCCCGCAAGCGCTGCATGGCCATGGAGTCGCCCTTCAGGTCGATACCCGACTCCTGCTTGAACTTCCCCAGGACAAAATTGGTCAGTCGTTCATCCATGTCCCTGCCGCCCAGCTGGGTATCACCAGAGGTGGACCTGACCTCAAAGACGCCCTCGCCAATCTCCATGATGGTGACGTCCAGTGTGCCGCCGCCCAGATCAAAGACCATGATCTTGTGCTCGCCCACCTTATCCAGGCCAAAAGCCAGAGCTGCAGCCGTAGGCTCATTGATGATGCGAACAACCTCCAGGCCGGCTATGGTTCCGGCATCCTTAGTCGCCTGCCTCTGGTTGTCATTAAAGTAGGCAGGGACGGTTATTACGGCTTTATCCACGGTGTCGGCCAGATAGGTCTCCGCATCCGTCTTGATCTTGCGCAGGATCTGGGCGGATACATCCTCAGGGCTGTACTCCTTTCCATAAACCTTGACTTTGTAGTCCGTGCCCATCTTGCGTTTGATGCCCTGGATGGTGCCATCCGGATTGGTGACTGATTGTCTCTTAGCAGGCTCACCAACCAGAACCTGGCCCTCTTTAGTAAAGGCCACGTAGGATGGAAATGCCTTGCCGCCGATGCTTGTCCCTTCTGCGCTGGGAATTATGGTGGGTCGGCCGCCGATTAGAACTGCAGCCGCCGAGTTGCTGGTCCCAAGGTCAATGCCGATAATTTTTGACAAGATCTCATCTCCTGAAATTGAAAGTTATCACAACTTGTAAATATTTAAGCATATCATCATTCATCTTTTCGCCACTGCAACCTTTGAGAAGCGAATGACATGAGAATTGAAGATATAGCCCTTCTGTATCTCTTCTGCCACGATGCCCTCTTCCAGCTCTTCTGTCGTGACCTGAAAGAGAGCTTCATGTCGATAGGGATCAAAACGCACGCCTTTGGCCTCGATGGGCATGAGCCCTTCCCCCGACAATATATCGAGCAACTGCATGTAGAGCACCTTGCTGCCCTCGTCATGCTTTGCCGCCACATCCAGGCTGTCGAGCACGGGAAGAAGCTTTGAGACGAGCTTCAGAGAGGCGTATCTTATATTATCCTCTTTCTCGCGAGCCGATCTTTTCATGACGTTATCCAAATCTGCCCGACAGCGCATCAAGAGGTCGAGTCGTTCCTCTGCCAGAGCCTTCGCAAGGGTGAGCAGCTCTGTCAGCTCTTCGACATTCATGCCTGAAGTATCCGGTTTCGTCTCAGATTTCGCATCTGTATCCGCATCCGCCATAAGTTCCACCCAAAAATTGGGCCGGCTTTGCCGGCGCCTTTCAGTTCCTTGTTTATTTAGTAGTGAGGCATCTGCATGGGAGGCCTGGTGTAGTCATGCGGGCTTTGGCCGGGCTTGGGAGCCATCTCTTCTCTCTTGGCAGCGATGACATCATCCACCCGCAAAACCATGGTGGCAGCTTCGGTTGCTGATTTGATGGCCTGGGTCTTTACCTTTAAGGGCTCTACAATGCCCAGAGCCAGCATATCGGCGGGCTCTCCCGTTATTAAGTTCAATCCGAAGTTCTTCATGCCCTGCCCGCTCTTGGCCCTCAGAGCCGCTAAGCTGTCCACGGGATCGAAACCTGAGTTCTCAGCCAGGGTCAGAGGGATGGACTCCACTGCATCGGCAAAGGCCCGAACCGCCAATTGCTCTCGCCCTTCCAGGGTGGATGCATACTGTCTCAGATTCTCGGCCACAACGATCTCCGGAGCGCCTCCACCGGGCACAATCTTTCCCGAGCGAATGACGTCCATTACCACATTGAGGGCATCATCCAGGGCGCGCTCCATCTCTTCTAAGAACTGCTCCGAGACGCCGTGCAAGATGATAGATACGGCTTTGGCCTTCTCGCAGCCCTCCACGAAGATCATGTGCTTGTCTTTGCCGATCTTGCGCTCTTCCACAAGAGCCGCCGATCCCAGATCCTTGGAAGTGACGACCATCACATCGCCCACCAGCCTTGCCCCCGTGGCCAATGCCAGCATCTTCAGATCTTCTCTCTTAACCCGGCGAACAGCTAAAATTCCCAGCCTTGCCAGATAGTTTTGGGCAAAAACGCCGATGCCCTTCTCGCAGAAGACAACATTGGCTCCGGCTGCGACAATGGCATCAACCTGAGACCTTATAACCAGCTCTTCGCCCTCTTTGAAGCTGGCGAGATTCTTGGCCTCTGTAATAGTGATCTTGGCATCCGTATCCAGCTTCTTCAGCTCGAGAGTGCCTTCCAGGAGCATAATCTTGGCATTTGCTACGCTTTTTGGCATCTCCAGGGTTGTTCTCTCTTTCTCGATTACTATGCCGTAGTTTATGACAGAGTCCTCGATTCTGCCGCCTGGGATCAGGACGATCTTGATATTCTCTTCAATGTCCTTGCCCTCAAAACCGGCCACAGCCCGTGCTGCATCCACAGATATTTTTGCCAGCGTATCCATGGCGATCTCTATGCCCTTTCCTCGCATGGCTGTCTGGGCAATCTTCAAAAGCACGCTCTCGTCGCCCGAGACGTCTATAGCCATCTCGGAAAGCACTTTTTGCGCCCTGGCTGCAGCTTGCTTATATCCCTGCACGATGACTGTGGGGTGGACATCCATATCCAGTAACGCTTCGGCCTTTTCCAGCAGCTTGCCCGCGATTATCACCGCTGTGGTGGTGCCGTCTCCAATCTCATCATCCTGGGCTTTTGCCACCTCGACAATCATCTTGGCCACCGGGTGCTCAATATCCATCTCTCTGAGAATGGTGGCACCGTCATTGGTGATGGTTGCCTCTTCGCCGGCGATGAGCATCTTATCCATCCCTTTGGGTCCAAGGGTGGTCCGAACAGCCTCTGCGACCGCCTTTGCAGCTAAGATGTTCCTGCGCTGCGCATCTTTACCTGTATCTCGTTTGCTTCCTTCTTTCAATATAATTATCGGTACGCCGCTCAAACCTGCCAAACCTATAGTCCTCCCCGACTTTTTTTCATACTACCAGTTTGAAGTTCTATATAAAAGATTCGCATGATTTTAACCAGTATTTGTATGCACCCAAGAATATATATAGTCTATATAGGAAGATCTATATAGTCACCTCTTCGTCAAGCCAATTGGAACAAATGACATCAAAAGGGATCTAGGGTGACAACGAAGATCATCTCGAAAAATCTAAATCTCTGGTATGGAGAAAAGCAAGCTCTCAAGGACATAAGCCTGGAAATTCCTGAGAAAAAGATTACAGCGCTCATCGGGCCATCCGGCTGCGGCAAGTCCACTTTTATCCGCTGTCTGAACCGGATGAACGATCTCGTAACCAAGATTCGCATTGAAGGACAGGTCCTCTATGATGATATCGATATTTATGGAAAAGATGTCGATGTCGTGGAACTGCGCAAAAGGATAGGCATGGTATTTCAAAAGCCTAACCCCTTCCCCATGTCCATTTACGACAACATTGCCTATGGCCCCAGAATTCATGGGCTGAAAAATGTCGATAAAGTGGTAGAGCGCAGTCTATTGGATGCCGCCCTCTGGGGGGAAGTTTGCGAGAGGCTGGACCAGCCGGCCTTGGGTCTATCCGGCGGCCAGCAGCAGAGGCTGTGCATCGCCAGAACGCTGGCCATGAAGCCCGATGTTATCTTATTTGACGAACCATGCAGCGCTCTCGATCCCATCTCCACCGGCAAGATCGAGAGCCTCATGGAGACCTTAAAGGACAACTATACCCAGGTGATTGTGACCCATAACATGCAGCAAGCGGCCAGGATATCCGACTGCACCGCCTTCTTCTTGCTCGGCGAGCTGATCGAGGTGGGAAAGACAAAACGCATCTTTGAGATGCCGACGATAAAGAGCACGGAAGATTATATCACCGGAAGATTTGGCTAATAGCTAAGGTTTTGAGGAGAGGTAAGATGAGCCCGTATCGTGAGCGGTATCACAGAGATCTGAAGGAGCTAAAAAATCTTACAAAAGATCTGGCGGATCGGGGTGGGGAAGCTATAGATAAATCTGTTTTAGCCTTAGTTGATGCAAATGTGGATCAGGCACGAGAGGTCATCAAACAGGATCAAGAGATGGATGATTTGAGCCTGAAGATAGAAAATTTATGCATGGAGCTCCTGGCTTTGCAGCAACCGATGGCCAAGGATCTCAGACGCATTATCGGTATCTTGAAGATTGGCATCGATCTGGAGAGGATCGGCGACCTGGCGGTAGATGTGGCCAGAGTTACCACACAATCACAAAATAAGATTCAGATAACTAAGCTCGAGTATATTCCTCGCATGGCACAGATCAGCAAAAAGATGCTTGAGCAGTCCATGGAGGCCCTCATGAACAGCGACGCAGATTTGGCCAGACAGGTCACCAAATGGGATTATGAGATCGACGGGCTTTATGTCAAAGCCAGAACCAAGCTCCTGAAAATAATTATTGAAAGGCCCGATGTGATCAACGAAGGAACGGCTCTGCTCATGGTGAACCGGCATCTAGAAAGGACCGGCGATCATATCTGCAATATTTGTGAGACGATCGTCTATATGGTGGAAGCAAAGAGAGAACATCTCAATTAGGGCTATTTATGGACACAAGAAAGGTACAGAGGACCGGCAAGTCGACATTTATCGTCTCCCTTCCCAAAAGCTGGGCGACAAAGAACGGCATTTCTGCCGGTTCGATAATTTACATTAATCAGGGGGATAATGGATCTCTCACATTGTCCACGGATCGATCCGAGCGCGACCTGCGAGTGCGCCTGGATATTGGCGACAAAATGGGTGAGCATCTGGTAAGGGATATCATCGGATGCTACGTGGGCGGATATAGAACCATTGAGGTAACGTCCGGGCACATGTCCTCTATGCAGAAGAAGGACCTGCACCAGATCGTCAACAAGCTCATCGGACCTGAGATTTTGGAAGAGACCATAAACAAGGTGGTAATTCAGGATCTATTAAGCTCCGAGGAGCTTCAGTCGGAGCGGGCGCTGAAAAGGATCCGAACCGTAGTGAAATCCATGATCACCGATTCGCTCTCCAGCCTTTTAAATAATAACGAGGAGCTGGCGATTGATGTTATCCAGAGGGACAATGACGTGGACCGGCTCAACCTTCTTATCTCCCGCCAGTTCACTGAGATCCTGAGATCGGGCTCTGTCCGGCAAGAGACCCTCAATCCCATTACGGCGTTTAATTATATGCAGGCGGCCTCCAACCTGGAGCGCATAGCGGACCATGCCCATCGCATTGCCGAGATCGCCAGCCAGCGAAGCTACAACCTGCCCGAGGATTTGAAAGCGGAGCTTTCCCGCATGGATTCATTGCTATGCGGCCTGCTTGACGACTCTATATCCTATTTGCTGCAGACCAACTCCAACAAGGCCAATGAGCTTATCGACAGGATAAGAGAGGTTCAGAAGCATGCGGAGGGGATAGCCAAATCATCCGACAGCAAAGACAAATCGGAGATGGTGGTTCGGCTGGTTCTGGCCAGCAGTCTGGAGCGCATGCTTGACTACATCATGAACATCGGCGAATTGACCATAAACCTCAGCCATGCCACTCACTCCACTGAGAAGGCGTGAGACGCAAATATGATTCAGCTATTTTGAATAATTCTGCCCGTGCGGCTCCCGCCCGCGCGCGTGTGTGGGCGGCCTCGTGCGGTTGCGGGAGAACGTGGAAGGGCAGCCAAGGCCCGTCGGGGCGACGTCTGTGTGCTCCGCAAAGCAGGGCGAACCGGAGCGTCTAGCCCGTTCAGCCTGAAGGAAGATATTGCTATCGGTATCCTAAAAGAATCGCTAAAATGAATCTGGAGCTCATGTTTTTATATTATCTTTTTCATCTCACCCAAAACATCCTCAACGAAGACTTCTCTGCACTCAAAGGCATTCTTTTCACTGCCTAGATGAAGATGATGCGGAAAGGTCTTCATATTGGGCCAATGAGGAGCATTGTCCCATCTTTGTACCATTTTGTCGTCTTTCCGGACATGGTATGAGTAGCTTCTGAAGTCTCTGCCGTGAGACTCATTGATGTGGAGAACGTATCCTCCCTTCAATGAGGCGATGGCACGCAGTGCTTGTCTTCCCGGCTCCTGGACTAATATAATTACTGCAATCTCCAAAACGATGTCGCTGTTTGACAGGACATCGAGGATCTCTTGCGCTTTCATGCCTTGAGACCTTTAAGTCTGGCTTCGACATTTCTCCAGTAGCTTCGAGCCGATTCGTAGCTCTCCCAAATTATGAAGTCATCCCATTCTTCAAAGTCCTCTTCCCCAATCCTTGATTCAATGCGCCTCTTAAAATCCTCAAAGCTCATTTTGTACTTGGCGCACATCTCCGATATATTGAAATCGAATTGGCGGATCTTTGATGCAGCCTGATCCAGAACAAGGCATTTCAGGGCATCCTTCTCGTTTTTAAATAAGCCCTCTCTTACGAGCATGGCGATGGGCTCAAAGACATCCCTGGATACCTCGACGATGTCGTTCATTCTCTCACCAACTGGAAAAATGTGGCTCTAACGATATAAATCTTAGTGATGAGGTGTCATGGCTCTCTCTTAGATATTCCACACGAAGCTCATCGAGCGGAAAGGGCTTCATGAAACAGGATGCTCTTTGTATATCCGGATGGCTTCCCGAAACATCTCCATCTGCTCTTTAGTGGGCTTTTTGGGGTTCCTGATATCCTCTAAGAACTCTTCTGCGTCTTCGCCTTCCAGGATTAGGCCCAATTCTATTGGCCGTGCCATGCTAATATGCCTCTTTTAATATTATGCAGATGGTTGGATATGAATCTTTGGACAAGCATTCCCTGCCTGCTCCTGACCACGAGCCCGGCTCCGGGCGGCCTCCCCCGTGTGCGCGTGGGTGCACGGGTGCGGGAGTACGCGAGCTGAGGCATGGCTTGCCATCAAAGTGGTAAATCCTCGAAAGTTATCTCGTCCAACTGGAAAGAGCCGTTGATGGCCTTCATAGTGACGGAATAATCTCCTTCCGGAAAGCCGGTGGTGTTGAGGCTGAGGTTGAAGGGGC